>MDTB01160515.1_pt1 | contig 75779 bp, 73 predicted proteins | sample 811161 | NCBI WGS metagenome assembly MDTB01 (sample SAMN05326650, study PRJNA326480) | marine metagenome | isolation source: seawater | place: Mediterranean Sea | collected 2009 | reverse complement strand
TGTTTTTTTAGCAGCGGTTGTTTTTTTAGCAGCAGTTGTTTTTTTAGCAGCGGTTGTTTTTTTAGCAGCAGTTGTTTTTTTTGCAGCAGTTGTTTTTTTTGCAGCGGTTGTTTTTTTAGCAGCAGTTGTTTTTTTAGCAGCGGTTGTTTTTTTAGCAGCTGTTGTTTTTTTAGCAGCGGTTGTTTTTTTAGCAGCAGTTGTTTTATCATCAACAACATCCTTATTCAAAACTTCATTCTTAGTTTTAGAGCTATTACTTGTAATTATTTTATTGATTGAAATTTCTGTTAGATACTGTCTATGTCCATTTTTAACTTTGTAACCTTTTCTCCTTTTTTTCTTGAAAACAATAACTTTATCTCCTTTGAAGTGCTTAATTACTTTTGCAGTAACACTTGCTCCATTTAACACTGGATTACCTAAACTTATTTTATTTTCATTATCAATTAATAGTACTTTATCAAATTTGATATTAGATCCAACTTCTTCATCAATCCTGTTTACGAATAATGACTGTTTATTTTTAACTTTGTATTGATGGCCTAAAATTTCTACAATTGCATACATCTTATTTTTCTTTAATTTGGTTTGCAAAAGTAAATAATATTAATTAACAATCAAATATATCATCTTTTTTTGTTAACTAAATATACTCCTAAAAGAATAATTACTAATCCAAAAATATGATGTAATGATATTTTTTCATTATCAATTAATCCCCAAATCATTGCTACTATTGGAATAAAGTAGGTACATGAAGTCGCAAAAACGGGTCCAGAATTAATGACTAATTTATTAAAAGCTAAAATTGATAAAGCTGAGCCAAATATTCCTAAAATAGACACAAATAATAAACTATTAATAGCATTGATATCATTTCTCATGATATCGATGAAGTCTGTATTAAGTAGGTATACTCCAGAAATGGGACCTATAGTAAAAAAAGAAATAGTAGCTATTTGCAAAATATTCAAATCACTTAAATATTCTTTTATAATATTTGTGCTTAGACCGTAAAGTATTGTTCCAAGTATTGCAAATGATATGTATTTTAAATTATTTAAATCTAGTTGAAATTTATTTGGAGAAATTAGTATTATAACTCCAATAAGGCCTAATACAATTCCAATATAATTAATAGGTTTGACAATAACTTTAAAAAATAAAACACCAATAAGTACAGTAAATAAGGGGGTTAATACATTAAGTATTCCAACAACTCCAGAATCGATATACATTTCAGATTTACTAAACAAAAATGAAGGGATCCCATTTCCTAAAAGACCATTTAAAAACAGAGGTAAAATTTTATTTCTGGGTATTTTAAAAAAATATTTAAATCCCAATATTGATAAAAACGAAGATGCAATAAATATTCTTAAAGTTGCAACTTGATCAAATGAAAAAGATTCAAGACCTTTTTTGATAAGTATGAAAGAACTTCCCCAAATTAGAGAGATAATTATTAAAAGAACCCAATTTTGTTTATTAATGTTCAACTTTTTCCTACAAAGGTATTTTTTTTCAATATTATTTGGATAATTATTGTTATTTTTGTTCTAACAAAAAAAAAATATCATGAATTCGACTTTTAGATCTATACTTTTATTTACATTTTTACTTTTAAATTCAAAAAATATCACTGCGCAAACTGAAAATAATAGTTTAGATAATTATCAAAATAGTTTAAGTGTTTTTGAAATGTCTGTTTCTGGAATGCATTGCCCAATGGGGTGCGCTAGGGCATTAGAAGTTGAACTTAACAAAATAAACGGAGTTAATTTAGCTAAAGTAGATTTTGATAATTCAAGTGCTGAATTATCTTTTGATCCTCTTATTATCTCTGAAGCTTCCATACTATCGTTTGTAAATAATTACCGTGAAGGTTCATTTTCCGCAAAAAAAGTTCTGAAAAAAAATTGTAACCCAAGTGAGTGTGACAAACCTGATTGTTGTAAAAAAGTTGAAAAGAAGCAAGTTAAATCCGGTTGTCAAAAATCTTGTTGTTCTGGAAAAAAATAAATATTTCAACTTTAAACAATATAATTAGATTGTTTAGCTTTATTACCCTGATGCATTATGTTTTTTAGAAACTTATTAATTGCATGTTTGATATCAGTTTTTCTCATCATAGTAGCTGGTTCAATCGTTCGAATCAGCGGATCTGGTATGGGGTGCCCAGATTGGCCTAAATGTTTTGGGTTTTACATTCCCCCATTTGATGAAGATAAGATAATTTGGTCTCCAAAAAATAGTTATTTCAAAGGTCAAATTGTAATTTATAATAAAAAATTATATGTAAGCAAAAATAATTTTTATTCCAATAATGATTTTAATTATTCAAATTGGGAATTTTTTGAAAAACACAATTATGCTAAGTATAATCCTTACCATACCTGGTTCGATTATATAAATAGATTAATTGGAGCTATTTCAGGTTTTTTATGTTTAATATGTTTTATTTTTTCTCTAAAGTACTGGAGAATTAATAAGAAAATAACAATATTATCTTTCTTAACTCTTGTTTCAATGATTTTCCAAGCTTTTATTGGAGCTACTGTTGTATATTCTGTTCTAAAACCATTTAAAATTACAATTCATATGTTAATTGCACTTTTCATAACATCGCTAATTACATTGAATATTAGTTTTTTTAAAACTTTAAAGATTGAAAATAAAAAAACAATTAAAAAATTTAAATTAATTGTAATTTTATCTTTGATAATATCTACAACTCAAATTATTTTTGGTACTCAAGTCAGACAATTTATTGATGAATTATCTAAAAGTATATTTCAAAATAATAGGGAATTATGGTTAAATTTGGTTGGATTGAGATTTGAGGTACATAGATCTTTTGCAATATTAGTTTTAATAGTTAATCTTATTTTAGTGTATTTAAATTATAAAATGAAATTAAATTTATTTAAGGTAAATATCTTATTTGTATTCATTTTAATTGAAATTTTTACTGGTATAGTGATGTCTTACTTTGGAATACCTAAACTATTCCAACCATTACATTTAATATTTGCTTCAATACTATTTACAATCCAAAGTTCAATTTTATTTGACTTTATCAATATCAGTAAATCTTATTGACTCAATAAGTTTAATTATATCCTCTTTCAAAAAATTTTTTACAGGGATAATTGAATCATAATTTGGTCTATTATTAAAATACAATGAACCTCTCACAAAATGATTTTTTAAATCAGTTGAATAAAATTGAATATTAGAAGCGGCGTTCCCAACAATTTCGTATAATATCGATCTTGTTTCGATGTTTTCATATAGTTTTTCATTTATTGCATTAGATTTTATAGAATGATCAAATACAAGCCTATAATTATCTTCTAAAATCTTATTTAAATCAAAATTTATTTTTTTGTAAGTTATGTAAATAGTTGCATCAAAAATTTCGTAATAAATATTAATCCAACAATTTTTTTCAGAAGTGACTACTTTAGCATTAGATTCAATTAAGAACTCATAATTACAATCATTTGTATAAATTTTGTAATTTTTTTTTGGAAAATCAATTCTAAAATAACCGTTTGGTTTAGGAGAAAATTTTTCACTACAAGATGAAATAATAAATAATATAAATAAAAACTTATTTGTTCTCATTTTTATTTAAAATTGTGACTTTGATTCTTGTTATTCGTCTCTCATTAACATTTTCAATTTTGAATTTGAAGTTACTAAATTTAAATTCTTCGTTTTTTTTCGCTATTTCTCCTGTAATTTCAATTATAAATCCTGCTAAACTGTCAGATTCTCCCTTGTATTTTTCAAATTCTTCACCGTTTATATCAAGAATTCTGTAAAAATCGTTTAAAGGTGTTTTTCCTTCAAAAACATAGTTAAAATCATCCAACTTTGAGTACTCTAAATTATCATCATCGAATTCATCACTAATTTCTCCAACTATTTCCTCAATAATGTCTTCTAGAGTAACTATACCAGAGGTACCACCGTACTCATCAACTACAATTGCAAGATGAATTTTTTTCTCTTGAAATTCTTTTAACAAATCATCAATTTTTTTATTCTCAGGGACAAAAAATCCTTTTCTGATTAATTTAGACCAATTAAAATTTGCCTTTTCTTCAAGAAAAGGAAGTAAATCTTTAATATACAGAATACCCTTGATTTTATCTAAAGATTCAACGTAAACAGGAATTCTTGAATATCCACTTTTCTTAATGATTTTTAATACATCAAAGTAAGTCTCGTTAATTTCAATGGAGGTAACATCTATCCTTGATCTCATAATTTGTTTTACATCAGTATTTCCAAATTTCATTATTCCTTTGAATATTTTTTTTTCTTCATGATTATCATTTTTTTTACTTGTAATTTCTAGTGCCATTGATAAGTCATCAAATGAAAGTTCAGATTGTAAATTATTGTTTTTACTTTCGATAATTTTAGTAGATTTTACTAATATTTTATTTACTGGACTAAATATTTTTTCAAGAATAATAAGTGGTTTAATCATAAATAAGGCAAATTTAACCGAATTATTATTTGCATAAATTTTTGGGAGCACTTCTCCAAAAAGTAATAATAAAAATGTTATCATTACAACTTGAATAATAAAGTTTAATATTTCATATTCAAGATTATGAAAAAATCTAGAAGAAATAAATGTAGCGATAATTATAATTCCTACATTTATAAAGTTATTAGTTACTAAAATTGTAGCTAAAAGATATTTAGGCCTTTTTAAAAATTTTTCAATGCTAATAAATTTACTTGGATAAGTTTTTTTAATTTCCTTTAAATTGTCAATAGTTAAAGAAAAAAAAGCCACTTCTGATCCAGATATTAGTGCAGAAAAAACTATTAATACAAGTATTGTAAAAATTGATATAATAATTAATTTTTTTAGTTAAACATTATTAAATTATTGAGTCAAACTTAATAAAATTATAAATTACATTCAAATTCAAAATTAAATATTACCAATGAACTTTTCAATTGGTTTTGGGACAGGAAGAGACATAAGTTTATTCTTGGATACAATTTCAAATTTTTTTGATTTAAATACAATATTTCCAATTAATTTTACAAATGATATATTTAAATTTTGATGAGTAAGTTTATAATTAATATTAACTTTTTGGTTGATCATAATATCTTTATTTTTAAGCATATTTTTTAGTTTGATTAATATATTTTTATCATTATTTTCATTAGAATTTTTGAATTCGATAAGTGGGAAATCATATAAATTTCTCCAAATATCATTTGATAATCTCTTTTTCACATAATACTTTCCATAATGTTTCACAATTAAATATACCAAATATCTAGTTTTGTTTTTTTTTAACTTTAACTTATTAGGTAAGTTGAATTTTTCTTCTTTTTTTGACTTACAACTTTTATTCAGAGGACAAAGGTTACACAATGGATTTTTAGGTTTACAAATAGTTGAACCCAAGTCCATCATCCCTTGGTTATAATTTCCAGGTTCACTTTCAGATACTAATTTATTTGAAAGTTTAGTGAATTTTTTTATTCCTAAATTTGAATTTATGGGATCATTAATCTTAAAATATCTTGATAAAATTCTGAAAACATTTCCATCTAAAACTGCTCTTTTTTCGTCAAAGCATATTGAGCTTATTGCAGCAGCTGTATATGGGCCAACTCCTTTAAGTTTTATTAGATCATTATATTTTTTAGGAAAAATATTTTTTTTTTCATTAAAAATGAATTTAGCTGTTTTATGCATATTAATTGCTCTTGAATAATAACCCAAACCTTGCCAAATTTTTAAAATATTAATTTCTTTTTCAGTCGCTAAATTCTCAATCGTTGGATATTTTTCAATAAAATTTAAATAGTATGGAGTTCCCTGGCTTATTCTAGTTTGTTGGAGTATTATTTCAGAAAGCCAAATTTTGTATGGATCTTTGGTTTTTCTCCATGGAAGTTTTCTTTTATTTTTAATGTACCAATTAATAATAATTTCAGAAAACTTAATTTTTTTTTTTTTTAACATATTTGTTTCAAATATATATTTTTTTAAATTGATTATAAAAGATTATATTTGCCAGCCACATACAAATTAAATTTTTTACATTAATGTTATGACAAAAGCTGAAATTATATCAAGAATTTCTTTTAAAACAGGTTTGGAAAAAATTGATGTCAAGCTTGCTTTAGACTCGATGATGAGTGAAATTAAATCTACATTGAAATCAGGAGAAAATGTATATTTTAGAGGATTTGGCTCATTTAATATTAAATATAGAGCTGAAAAAACTGGGAGAAACATTTCCAAAAATACAACAATAATAATACCTGCTCATAAGGTTCCTGTATTTAAGCCATCGAAAAAGTTTATTGATATAATTAAAAAAAATAATTGATAAAATGAAAATTAAAAATTATATTCCATCAATTGCTTTCATAACAAGTGTTTTTTTTGTAGCTATTTTATATTTAAAAGGCTCAAAAGATGTTGTAAGTAAAAGCTTGCCTGATACTAATGAAGCCAATATAGATTTTATATTAAACAAAATATATGATAATCCTAACTTACAAGATAAAATGACAAATATTTTGAAATTAAGAGATTTATCTGAGAAATTCCCAGATAATGTTAAGATTCAATGGAATATGGGGCTATTATCCATGGAGTCAAATCAAAATAAAAAAGCTATTAACAGATTTAATAAGGTTATTTCATTAGATCCAAATTACTATGATGCCTACTTTAATTTATCAAATTGTTACTTAGCTTTAGGAGATACAATGTCATCTATAATGACATTGGAAAGATTAATTAATTTGTCCTCAGATAGTATGAAAATGAGGGCAGAAAAATTATTAAATAAAATAAATTAGTTTAATTAAAAGTAATCGTTTATGCCAAGTGGAAAAAAAAGAAAAAGACATAAAATGTCAACTCACAAGAGAAAAAAAAGATTAAGAAAAAATAGACATAAGAAGAAAAAATAGTTTTCTTCTAAATTTATATTAATTATTTAAAAACTATTAAATAAAATTTTATTTGTGAATGAGTTAATTATAAAGTCTTCAAGTCATGAAGTATCAATTGCTTTACTTAAAGACGGGAAGCTAGTAGAACTCCATAGAGAAAAGAGTAATAATAGTTTTGCAGTAGGTGATATTTACTTAGGAAGAGTTAAAAAAATAATTACTGGTTTAAATGCTGTTTTTGTTGATATTGGTTCTGAAAAAGATGCTTTCCTTCATTACCATGATTTAGGTCCTAAATTATTGTCTTTCCAAAATTATACTAGTAAAAGTATTTTGGGAAAGCAAAAAAACTGGCTCTTATCAGATTTCAAGTTTGATAAAGAAATTTTAAAAGAGGGAGCTATTAGCTCAGCTGTTTCAACTAATCAAAATATTTTAGTTCAAATTACTAAAGAGGCAATTTCATCTAAAGGCCCTAGAATAAGTTCTGAGATATCAATAGCAGGGAGATATCTAGTTTTGGTTCCGTTTTCTGATAAAGTATCTGTATCTCAAAAGATTACTGACTACAGTGAAAGAGACAGACTAAAAAGATTGATTCAAAGTATTAAACCCAAGGGATTTGGAGTAATTGTTAGAACAGTTGCAAAGAAGAAAAAAGTTGCAGATTTAGATTCAGATTTAAATAATATGATATCTAAGTGGAAACTTATTAACAAAAATTTAAGAAACTCTAAAAGTCCAAAAAAAATACTAGGTGAATTAGGAAAAGTTTCAGTAATATTGAGAGATATTTTAAATGATTCATTCAATAAAATTACTGTTGATAATAAAGAAATTTTTCATCAAATATTATCGTATTTGCGAACTATTGCTCCAGATAAGGAGAAAATACTAAAGTTATTTAAATCTGATTTTCCTATTTTTGAAAAGTTCAATGTTGAAAAACAAATTAAGTCTTCATTTGGAAAAACTGTATCAATTAAAAAGGGTGCTTACCTTGTTATTGAGCATACCGAAGCATTACATGTAATTGATGTAAACTCTGGAAATAGAAACAACAAGTCAGATAGTCAAGAAGATAATGCTCTAGAAGTAAATCTTGAAGCGGCAAAGGAAATTGCAAGACAATTAAGATTAAGGGATATGGGGGGTATAATTGTTGTAGATTTTATTGATCTAAATGATAGTAAAAATAGAATTAAATTATTTGATTCATTGAAACTTTATATGAATGAAGATAGAGCTAAACATAAAATTCTTCCACCTAGTAAATTTGGTTTAATTGAGATAACTCGTCAGAGACAGAAACCTGAGTTAAAAATTAATACTAATGAAAAATGTCCTACTTGTAAAGATAAAGGCGAGGTTAATCCATTAATATTATTGATAGATAAAATATTATCTAGTCTTGATGAAAAGCTGTTAACTAATAATAAAAATTCTTTGACAATATACTCTCATCCATTTGTTTCTTCTCATTTAAAAGAAAAACTGTATTACAAAAAATTTTTATGGTTTTTTAAATATTTTAAAATTCTTAAATTTAAACCACTTCATGGTAACAATTTTTTTGAATATTCAATAAAATAATACTGTTTAAAGAAATTACATTTAATTATTTATGAAAAATATCAAGGAAAAAATTTTAAAATTTTGTTTATACAGAGAAAGATGTGAGTTTGAAGTCCAAAAAAAATTAAAAGTTTTTCAAATCAATGAAAAAGAAATTAATAAATTAGTGAATGAGCTTAAATTAGAAAATTTCATAGATAATAAAAGGTTCACAAAAAGTTATATCAGAGGTAAGTATGAGTATAAAAACTGGGGTTTTAAAAAAATAAAGTTCCATTTAAATAAGTTTAACATTCCAGATAAATTAATCACTGAACAATTAAATAAAATAGATTTAAATTCATATGACGAAAAAATTAAAAAAATTATTAGATACAAAATCCAGTCTTATGGGGATTCAAAATTTTTAAAAAAAAAAATATTCTTATTTCTGATATCTAAAGGCTATGAATACAGTAGAATTGAAAAAAATTATAATGAGCTAAAATATAATTAATAATTACTAAAAAGTTAAACATGATTAATTATGAAATTATAAGATTGCTTGAAGAACGATTATCAAAATTAAATAACTATTTAGAAATTGAAAAAAAAAATATTCTTATTGAGGAAGAAGAAGCACTATCTCAAGACCCACATTTCTGGAATGATCCCAAAAAAGCTCAGATTAAAATTAAAAATTTAAAAGAATTAAAAAAGTGGGTTGATAGTTTTAACAAAGTTCAATCCTCTCTTAATGACCTAAAAGTGATTTTTGATTTTTTCAAATCAGATGAAGCCTCCGAAGAAGATGTCATTTTTCATCATAAAGTTTGTTTAGAACTAATTGAAGAATTAGAGTTTAAAAATATGTTATCAGAAAAAGAAGATCGACTTGATGCAATTTTATCTATAAATTCTGGAGCTGGTGGAACTGAAAGTCAGGATTGGGCTTACATGTTAATGAGAATGTATATAATGTGGGGTGAAAAAAATAATTTTAAAATTAAACAAATTGATATTCAAGATGCAGAAACAGCAGGGATTAAATCATGTACCCTTCAGTTTATTGGTGATTTTGCATATGGTAATTTAAAAGGTGAAAATGGTGTCCACAGATTAGTTAGGCTATCACCATTTGATTCAGCAAATAAACGTCATACTTCTTTTGCTTCAGTTTTTACTTTTCCATTAATTGATGATACTATAGAAATTGAAATTTCAAATTCAGAAATTTCATGGGAAACAATGAGATCTGGAGGAGCTGGTGGACAAGGAGTTAATAAATTAGAAACAGCTGTTAGATTAAGACATCATAAAACAGGATTAATTATTGAAAATTCAGAAACTAGATCTCAATTAGAAAATAAAGACAAAGCAATGCGATTACTTAAATCTAGATTATATGATATTGAATTAAAGAAAAGACAAAAAGAGAAGGATAAAATTGAAGGTTTAAAAAAATCTATTGACTTTGGTTCTCAAATTAGAAATTACGTAATGCATCCTTACAAGCTTGTAAAGGATCTAAGAACAAACAAAGAAACCTCTGATATCCATTCTGTATTAGATGGTAATTTAAATCAATTTATCAAAGAGTATTTAATGCAAACAGGTAACAATAATGAAAATATATCACAATCCTAGATGTCAAATCAGTAGAAAAACACTTAAATTAATTTTAGACAAGGGGTTTAATCCTAAAATAATTCTTTACATGAAGAATAAATTAGGGAAAGTGGAATTAGAAAATTTAGTTAGAAAATTAAAGATTTCTCCAATTAATCTATTTAGAAAAAATGAGAAATTATTCAAAGTATTAAATATTTCAAAAATGAAAGATGATAAATTAATCAAAATTATGGTAGAAAATCCAAAATTAATTCAAAGGCCAATAGTTGAAATTGAAGATAAAGCAATTATATGTAGACCTCCTGAAAAAATTAATTGTATTCTATAACTATGGATTGGTCAATAGATTTTAATATTGATAAATATCCATTTGAAATTAATCATAATGATGAAATTTTTATGATTGGTTCTTGCTTTTCTAAAAATATTTCCCAAAAACTAAAAAATTATAAGTTTAATGTTTTTGACAATCCATATGGAATAATATATAACCCAATATCTATTTTTAAAAGCCTTGAAGATTCATTAACGAAAAAAAATCCTGACAAAAAATTATTCATTAAAAAAGAAAATATTTTTTTACATTATTCTTATCATTCTGTGATTAGAGGTAATTCAATTTTGGATTTTAATAATAAAATTAATGAGATACAAAATAAAGTCAAGGAAACGTTAAAGAGGTCAAAACTATTAATAATTACTTTTGGCTCCTCATATACATATATTTTTAAGAGTAATTCAACTATAGTTTCTAATTGTCATAAACAACCAAATTATTTATTTGAAAAATCTTTTATTCCGTCCTCTGAAATTATTAATCAATTTAACAATCTTCAAAAAAAATTAATTAAGATAAATCCAAAAATAAAAATTATTCTTTCAGTCAGTCCATTAAGGCATTTGAAAGATGGAATTATTGAAAATTCAGTTTCAAAATCTAATTTAATTATTTCAAGTCACTATTTAAAAAATAGTCATAGCAATATATTTTACTTTCCATCATTTGAAATTATGAATGATGAACTGAGAGATTATAGATTTTATGAGTCAGATTTTATTCATCCGTCAAAAACTGCTGTAAAATATATTTTTGAAAAGTTTATTAAAACTCTTTTAGATAAAAATTCTTTGGATATTATAATTGAGTTAGAAAAATTATACAAAGATTTATCTCACTCTCCAATTATTGAAAAATCATTAACTTACAAGAACTTTTTACGAAACTCTTTAAGAAAAGCTGAGTTTTTAAAAAATAAAATAGATGTGTCTGATGAAATAAATAAAATTAAAATTAAAATTAAAAATATATAAAAATATTATGAATTACAGAATTGAAAGAGATACAATGGGTAATGTGAAAGTTCCCAAAAATAGATATTGGGGAGCTCAAACTCAAAGATCTAAAGATAATTTTAAAATTGATATTAAATCTCCAATGCCAATTGAAATCGTTTATGCATATGCAATCCTAAAAAAAGCTGCTGCGCAAACAAACTCAGATTTAGGAGTATTGTCATTAAAAAAGTCTAACTTAATAAGTTTAGTTTGTGACGAAATATTGAAAGGAAAACATGATTTTGAATTCCCACTTGTTGTATGGCAAACGGGTTCTGGAACTCAAACAAATATGAATATAAATGAAGTAATTGCAAACAGAGCTCATGTAATAAATGGTGGGGATATTAGTGATAAATATAAGATTTTACACCCAAATGATGATGTTAATAAATCTCAATCTTCAAATGATACATTCCCAACTGCAATGACTATTGCATCATATAAAATTTTAGTCCAATCTGTTATTCCAAATCTTGAAAAACTATCTCAAGAGATAAAAAATAAATCAAAAAGTTTTATGAAAATTGTTAAGATTGGTAGAACTCATTTAATGGATGCCACCCCATTAACTCTTGGGCAAGAATTTTCATCTTATTATAGTCAACTTGAATTTGGTATAAAATCATTGAAGAATTCATTAATTCATTTATCTGAGTTAGCAATTGGTGGGACAGCTGTTGGAACAGGGATAAACTCACCTGATGGATACAGAAAATTAGTAATTGAGAAAATAAAAAATTTTTCAAAACTTCCATTTAAACCCGCTACAAATTTGTTTGAATCAATATCATCGCATGATTCAATAGTTGAATCACATTCAGCTTTAAAAATGATTGCAATATCATTACATAAAATTGCAAATGATATAAGAATGTTAGCCTCTGGTCCAAGATCTGGGATAAGTGAAATTATTATTCCAACTAATGAGCCAGGATCTTCTATCATGCCTGGAAAAGTAAATCCAACTCAGTGTGAAGCCATTACCATGGTTTCATCTCAAGTAATTGGTAATGATACTACTATTGCATTTGCAGCTGCAAATGGTCATTATCAGCTCAATGCATTCAAACCAGTAATTATATACAATTTTTTAAATTCGGCCAGACTAATCGCTGATGCATCTGAATCATTTAGGGTAAATTGTATAAAAGGAATTTTACCAAATTTTGAAAAAATCAAAAAAAATCTTAATAATTCTTTAATGTTAGTGACAGCTTTAAATAACAAAATCGGTTATGAAAAAGCAGCAGAAATAGCTAAGATGGCTTTTAAAAATGGAACTACATTGAAAGAAGAGTCTATAAATTTAGGTTATTTGACTGAAGAACAATTTGATAACTGGGTCAACCCACTAGAAATGTGTGGTTTAAAAGATGACTGATTTTAGAAATATAATCAATGACGATATTCTAACATTAGTTTATTTTTATGATTTAAATGATATATCTAAATCTGAAATTATTGGTCAATTAAAAAAAATTAAAAAAAAATTAAAAATTAAAATAAAAATAATATCTATCGATATTAATGAAAATTATTTTTTATGTGATAAATTAGAAATAAAATCTACTCCAAAGTTCAAAATATTTAAAAAGCAAACATTAATCTGGGAACAAGATAAAATTGAATCAAGCGAAAAATTCATTAATTTTTTTAATGAATTAACTTGATAACTCGGTATTGTTTAACTTTTCTAAAAGTAAGTTATAGAAGTCAAATTCATCATATTTATTTACAATACTTAAACATCTATTATAAATTGATTTTGATTTTTGAATTTCTTGAATAATTGAAGATTTTTCTTTTTCGTTAAATTGGTTAAAGTAAAGTAGTTCTTGTTCTAATTTAGATGACATCGTTTCAATGATTTCTCTAGCTTTGTTTATCTGATTACATTGATAATAATATTCAGCCATAGGTAACATGAAAAAGTTATACTCAACTTTTGAATGAGGCATCTCTTCAATACATTTATCAATAACTTGGATAGCTTTACTTGTGTCTCCCTCCAAAATAAGTTGACCTGCTAATCTAGCGAAAGAGTTTCGAATATTCATAACCAGCCTCAAATTAGTTTCATCCATATATACTCCTTTTTTATTCATATTTCCATAATCAAATTTATTCATTAAATTATTATAGAGCTTTTTGCTATCAATTCTACCAATATTTCCTGAATTTGACTTAGTATATATTGGTACCAACTTATAAGCTAAACCCTCAAGTTGGAAGTGATCCCAGAGGTATGAATATGAATTTGCACTGTTACCAATTGTTATAGAAAAATAAATTGGCCTTTCCCACTTATTATTGTCGATTAAATCAATAATCATCATATGTCTTTTTTCCAGTTGGTCAATATTTAAATTCCAATTTAGTGAATTTAAGACAAGATTTGAATCAACTTCATTCAAAGTCCCATTTTTAAAAATTATATTTTTGTCTACAGGGATACTTAATTTTTTTGTTAAAAAACGCACATATTCTTTCCCAAAATTAACTTTTGTTTCTTTTGTATCTTTCTGAATCCAATTGTTCATTTTTGAAATATTCCACCTTTGATCTCTTATTAAATTCCCGTTTCTATCCTTTAGGTTATCTCTAAAAATTGCAATATCTCTTGTACCTTGTTTATATAAATCATGAGGCATTTTAAAAGGGACTCCTTTACCATTATATGCATCTCTTTTCATTTGATCAATATACCAATCAGTATTCAAAAGTGATAAATTAACTACTCTTACATCTGTCCTGTAGTTTTCAACTTCTTGAACATACCATAAAGGAAAAGTATCATTATCACCCATAGTAAATAGGATTGCATCAGGATCGCAAGAATCAAGATAAGCTTTAGCGAAATCTCTGGCAGTATATCTGTTTGATCTATTATGATCGTCCCATCCTTCTATGGCCATTAAACCTGGTATGAATATTAGACTTAATGTAAATGATAAGAAGATTGAAATATATTTATTAAAAATCATTTTCATGTTATCAATTATACATATTAATCCAATTCCTATCCATATTGAAAAGGCATAAAAAGATCCCACATAGGCATAGTCTCTTTCTCTAGGTTGAAATGGATATTGATTAAGATAAACTACTATGGCAATTCCTGTAAATATAAAAAGTAAACTAACTATCCATGCATCTTTGGAGTTTTGTTTAAAGTGAAAAATTAATCCAATTAAACCAAGTAAAAAAGGTAGCATATAAAAATGATTTCTTCCAGGATTATTTTTTAATCCAGGTGGTATTTTATCTTGAGGGCCAAGTCTTAATTCATCAAGAAATTTAATTCCTGTAAGCCATTGTCCCTCAAGAACAGATCCATGACTTTGAATATCATTTTGTCTTCCAGAAAAATTCCACATAAAGTATCTGAAATACATATGGTTTAGTTGATAGTTGAAAAAATATGATAAGTTTTCAATAAAAGTAGGTTTTTTTCCTCTTCTACTTTTAATATTAGCCCATTCTTTATAAGCTCTAACGTGTCGATTGTCTCTACTCCACATTCTAGGGAAAAATCCTGAATGTTCTTTTTGAAAATTAGGAAAGTGATTTTTTCTGTTGTCAGAAATAATATATTTACCTTTATTTTCGTCTTTAACATATATAGGAGAGCCATCAGAATATGGATTTCTTTGATCTAAACCTGCAGTGTAATATTGACCATAAAGTAGCGGTGTTGATCCATACTGTTCTCTGTTTAGATAAGCTAGAAGACTAACAGCTTCTTCAGGATTATTTTCATCAATTGGAGTATTAGCATTGGACCTTATTAAAAGTATTGTGAAAGAAGAGTAGCCAATCAATATGTAAGTTAAACCTAAAATAACACTATTTGAGATGTATAAATTGTTTTCACTTGTCTTTTTTAAACCATAGTAAATCATGAAAATAATTGCAGAAATAAAAAAGATTGTGCCACTATTAAAAGGTAAACCAAAATTATTAACAAAAACTCTTTCAATTATTCCTAACCACTTCACTATTTGCGGAATTAATCCAAAAAATATGAAGCCTAATATTAATATGGAAATTAATCCAGTTAAGATAAAACCCTTGGTGTCAACTTTATATTTCTTAAAATAATAAACATAAACTATAGCTGGTATAGCTAGTAAATTCAACATATGAACACCAATAGATAAGCCAATTAAATAACAAATGAGAATTAACCATCTATTTGCATAGTCCCCCTGTGAATCATATTCAGACTCCCATTTCAGTACTGACCAAAAAACTATAGCTGTGAAAAAGGAAGACATAGCATATACTTCACCTTCAACTGCAGAGAACCAAAATGAATCAGAAAACGTATAAGCTAAAGAGCCAAGAATTCCTGAAAAAATAATTATAAATACATCAGAATTACTTTTTGGTTCACCAATTATTTTTTTTCCAAATGAGGTTATAGTCCAAAAAAGGAACATAATGGTCAAGGCTGAAAATGAAGCAGACATAAAATTAATCATATATGCTACTTTGGTAGAATCTCCAAAAGCAAAATTGGAGAAAAAATTTCCAAGTAATAAAAATGTTGGAGCACCAGGTGGGTGACCAACTTGCAGTTTGTATGCAGTTGCAATATATTCACCACAGTCCCAAAAACTAGTTGTGGGTTCAAGTGTAAGTACATATACTATTAATGCAACTAGAAACAACAGCCATCCAAATAGATTATTTATTTTTTGATAAAACATTCTTTTATTTTTGAAGTTTTTGAATTAATATTGCGAATTTAAAAAAAAAATATTTGATTTATAAATTTCAAATTTCTTTAAATTTTTTTTTAATAATTTATTAAAATTATGAAAATTAAGATACTTTTGTATTAATTATGTCCCATGGTGTAACTGGCAACACGTCTGGTTTTGGTCCAGAAGAGTCTAGGTTCGATCCCTAGTGGGACAACGACTAATAATCGAAATAAACATTTATTAAATTACTTCTAAATTTAGTTAGTTGTCTAAAAAGTGTATATTTGCATATAATGGAGGGGACTAATGTCCCCTTTTTCTATAGTATGAGTGTAATTTTTAATTGCTTTTACAAATATGAATGAAAAAAATAAAAAATGGAAAATTTAGCCCTAATTGATTCATTTTCTGAGTTTAAAGATGATAAAAATATTGACAGAGTAACTTTGATGGGTATAATCGAAGATATTTTCAGAAATATGATTATAAAAAAGTTTGGAAGTGATGATAACTTTGACATTATAGTTAATCCTGACAAGGGAGATCTCGAAATTTGGAGAAATAGAATTATAGTTGAGGATGGAAAAGTAGTAGATGAAAATGCTGAAATCTCTTATTCAGAAGCTATAAAAATTGAACCAGACTTTGAGGTTGGTGAAGAAGCTTCAGAAGAAGTTAATTTGATTGATTTTGGTAGAAGAGCTATATTATCATTAAGACAAAATTTAGTTTCTAGAATTCAAGAACATGATAACACAGAAATATATAATAAATACAAAGGATTAGTCGATGAAATTATCTCTGGAGAAGTCCATCATATAAGACACAGAGAAGTAATTATAATTGATGATATGGATAACGAGGTTATTTTGCCTAAAGATCAACAAATTAAATCCGATTTTTTTAGAAAAGGAGATACAGTAAGAGGGGTAGTTAAAGAGGTTCAGCTTAGAGGAATGAAGCCTAGAATTATTTTATCAAGAACTTCTCCAAAATTTTTAGAAGCCTTATTTGAACTTGAAATACCTGAGGTTTCTGATGGATTAATCACTGTCAAAAAAGTAGAAAGAATTCCTGGTGAAAAGGCAAAAGTAGCAGTTGAGTCATATGATGAACGAATTGATCCAGTTGGAGCTTGTGTTGGAATGAAAGGTTCAAGAATCCATGGAATTGTCAGAGAATTAGGAAATGAAAATATTGATGTCATAAATTATACTGACAATAAATCATTATTTATATCCAGAGCTTTAAGTCCAGCAAAGATTTCATCAATTGATTTAGATAATGACAACAAAAGAGCAGAAGTTTATCTTAAACCAGATCAGGTATCTCTTGCAATAGGGAGAGGTGGAAGTAATATCAGATTAGCTGCAGCTTTATCAGAATTTGAAATTGATGTATATAGAGATGTTGATGATGATTCAGAGGATGTAAATTTATCTGAGTTTATTGATGAAATTGAAGATTGGATAATTGATGAGTTAAAAGCAATTGGTTGTGATACTGCTAAATCAGTACTTGAATTGTCAATTGAAGAACTCGTGACACGAACAGATTTAGAAGAGGAGACAATTAAAGAAATTCATCAGATTTTAAAATCTGAATTTGAGGATTAAATTAAAAAAAAAGTTAATAAATGAGACTAAGTAAAGTTGCAAAAGAATTAAATGTTGGCATATCTAATATTGTAGTTTTTTTATCATCAAAGGGAATTGAGATTGATGCTAGACCTAACACAAAGATTTCTATCGAAGCATATGATGTTTTAAAAAAAGAATTTAGTGCTGATTTTGAAGAACATAAAAAATCTGAAAAGATAGCTCAAGCTAGAAGAGACGAGCAAGAAGCCATAAAAGCTGAGTCAATCAAAAAAAATCTACAAGAACAAAAAGTTATAAAAGCCAAAAGTACAATTACTGCTCCAAAACTTGTTGGCAAAATTGATTTACATTCTGATGAGAAATTAAAAAGTAAATCATCTCAAGATAAGTCAAGTCAAGAAAAAAATTCTGATAAGGAAAAATCAATTCAGGATGCTAAAATAAAATTAGATGATAAGGTTAATAATGACAATAAAAAAAATAATCTAAATAATGATATTGAAAGTTCAACTAATTCTGAAGCTAGTTCAGATTCAGTAAATAATTCTGAAAAAAATTTAAATCAAAATCAAGAAAATAATGTTCCTGATTTTTCTAGAGCTAAAAACACACTAGCTGGACCTAAACTTACTGGAGAAGTTATTGATTTAACTAAATTTAAAAAGCCCGAAAAAAAGAAAATTGCTTCATCAACAAACATACCAGGGAAACAAAATGATAAAAAGAAGCGAAAAAGAATTTTTCAGAATGTTAATAAAGCTTCTAATAGTAAATTTAAAAATACTAAAAATACAAATAATAGTTCCAAAAATTCTTTACCAGAACCATCCGATGAAGAAATTCAAAAAAAGATAGCAGAGACACTCGATAAACTTACTAACAAAGGTAAGTCAAAGGGAGCTAAACATAGAAAATCAAAAAGAGAAGAAAGAAAAGAACAAGACGCCAAAGAACAAATTTTAGCGGATAATGCCAGTAAAGTGATAAAAGTAACTGAGTTTGTTACTGTAAGTGAACTTGCAACTTTAATGAATGTTCAGGTAAATGAAATTATTTCTACATGTATGATGTTGGGAATTATGGTTACTTTAAATCAAAGATTAGATGCTGAAACTTTAACAATTGTCGCATCTGAATTTGAGTATGATGTTGAATTTGTCAGTGCAGAAGTACAAGAGGCTATTGAAGAATTTAAAGATGATCCATCAAATTTAATATCTAGATCTCCAATTGTAACAGTAATGGGTCATGTAGATCATGGGAAGACATCTTTATTAGATTATATCAGAGAAGCAAATGTAATTGCAGGAGAAGCCGGAGGTATCACTCAACATATTGGGGCTTATGATGTCAGGTTAAAAAGTGGAAAACATATAACATTTATAGATACTCCAGGTCATGAAGCTTTTACTGCAATGAGAGCTAGAGGTGCCCAAATTACTGATATTGCTATAATAGTAATAGCTGCTGATGATAAAGTTATGCCTCAAACAAAAGAAGCAATTTCCCATGCTCAAGCAGCCAATGTTCCAATAGTATTTGCAATAAATAAAGTTGATAAGACTATAGCTAATCCTGACAAAATAAAAGAAGAATTATCATCTATGAACCTTCTTGTTGAAGATTGGGGTGGGAAATTTCAATCACACGATGTTTCTGCTAAAAATGGACTTGGTGTGGAGGACTTACTTGAAAAAGTTTTGTTAGAAGCTGAAATTTTAGAATTAAAAGCTAATCCATCGAGACTTGCATCAGGGTCTATAATTGAGGCTTCATTAGACAAAGGAAAAGGTTTTGTAACAACAATTTTAGTTCAAAATGGTACATTAAACCTAGGTGATTTTTTAATTGCTGGACACTTTACAGGTAAAGTTAAAGCAATGTTTAATGAAAGAGGGGTTAATATTGATACTGCAGGCCCATCATCACCTGTTAGTATCTTAGGATTGACTGGAGCCCCCCAGGCTGGAGATAATTTCAATGTAATGATTGATGAGAGAGAAGCTAAGTCTATTGCTCTAAAAAGAACTCAATTGCAGAGAGAGCAAAGTATCAGAACTCAAAAGCATTTAACATTAGATGAAATTGGAAGAAGGTTAGCTTTAGGAGATTTTAAAGAATTAAATATTATTTTGAAGGGTGATGTTGATGGATCTATTGAAGCACTTTCTGATTCTTTACAAAAGTTATCCACTGATTCGATTCAAGTAAATATAATTCATAAAGCAGTTGGACAAATATCTGAGTCAGATATTTTACTAGCTACTGCATCCGATGCAATTGTAGTAGGCTTTCAAGTTAGACCGTCGTTATCTGCAAGAAAGTTAGCTGAAAAAGAACAAATTGATATAAGATTATATTCTATAATTTATGATGCAATAAATGAAGTTAAAGAAGCTATGGAAGGTATGCTTTCGCCTGATACAAAAGAAAATATTGTATGTAATATTGAAGTTAGAGAAATTTTTAAAATTTCTAAAGTTGGAAGCGTAGCAGGGTGTTATGTTTTAGATGGTAAAATTAATAGAAAATCAAATATAAGAGTAATTAGAGACGGAGTTGTAATTTATACTGGTGATTTGGGATCATTAAAAAGATTTAAGGATGATGTAAAAGAGGTTTCTAAAGGTTACGAATGTGGATTAAATGTTGAAAAATTTAATGATATTAAAGTTGGGGATATAATTGAAGGTTATGAAGAAGTAGAGGTTAAAAGATCACTCTAAATTTGATATATCTATGTTTTCCTCGTAAATGAAAGAGTTTTTAAAGTTTTTTTTGATTTTTGGAAATATCTTTAGTGCTTCTAATTTAGTCCTGAAATAATCTGTTTTCGTTTTGAAATATGGTTGTTCGTATGTGTTCATAGTTAAAATATCTGGAAATATTTTTTTGAACTTATTTTCAACATTGATAGATTCATTTCTATTTCCAGAATATAACTGAATTCTATAAATTTTAATAGTTTTTTTTGATAATTGAGAACGAATTATAAGTAAGCTGTCAAGTTTATCTGTTTCAATAAAATTAATTTTTGATAATTCTCCCTCTACTTTTGATGTAATAAAATTGATTTTATTGTTTTGAGATTGAGCTAGAAATTTTATTAATAAAAAAAACATTAAAATTGAATACCTCATTATAGTTTTAAAATTTTAGCTAATTTAAAAAAAACAATGGAAATCAAAATTTATTATTTAGAATCGTTATAAATAAAAAAAATATTTAAAAAATAATTAACTAATATACTCAAAACCATTTATGAATGTATTATTTTTGTATGGCAAAAGTGAAAATCTCGAGTATAGATATGTTTAAAAACTCTAATTTATATTTTACTTTTTTAATATCTTTTTTAATAACAAATTTTTCGTTTGTTTCATCCCAAGATATTGAATTAGGTGAAAGCTTATTTTCCTCAAATTGTGCTTCCTGTCATTATGTTGGTCCTGAAGAAAAAAAATTAATTGGACCTGGTTTAGGTTCACATACAATTGATAAATACTCAAAAGACTGGCTATACTCATGGATTAAAAATTCCTCTGAGTTAATCGCTTCAGGTGATGAGTTGGCCGTATCAGTATATGAAGAATATAACAAACTTCAGATGACTGCTTTTCCACAATTTTCTAATGAAGATATTGACAATATTCTAGCTTATGTTCAAGTTAGACCAGAAGAAGATATAGTATCATCAAATGAAGATTTAATTGATAATGTAACTGATAATAGTTTTTCCTCTGAATCAATATTTGTTTTCATTACATCAATAATAATACTTTTTTCATGTTTATTGACTTTAATTAAAGCAAAGAATTTATTAAAGATTTCAAGAGGTCAAAAACCTATTAATATTTTTAGTGGCATCACTAACTTCATCAAATCCAATCCTGCTATCATAGTTTTTTTCTCAATTTTTGTAACTTTATTTTGTTTAAAAACAATTTGGGATGGATTATTAACTGTTGGTGTTCAGCAAGGTTACCAACCTACCCAACCAATCGCATTTTCTCACAAGCTTCATGCAGGCATGAATGGTGTTGATTGTAATTATTGTCATTCTGGAGCAAGACATAGTAAATCGGCATTAATACCATCAGCTAATGTTTGTATGAATTGTCATACTTATATTAATGAGGGGCAAATTTCTGGTAAAACTGAGATAGCCAAAATTTATGCTGCGATTGGATTTGATCCAGAAACAAGAACTTACATTGATAATTATATTCAAAAACCAATTAAGTGGGTTAGAATTCATAATTTACCCGATTTAGCCTATTTTAATCATGCTCAGCATGTCAATGCAGGTGGATTAGAATGTCAAACATGTCATGGCCCAATTGAAGAAATGGAAGTTGTAGAACAATATTCACCTTTAACCATGGGTTGGTGTATTGAGTGTCACGGAGAGGAAAAGGTGAATACTGACAACGATTATTACCATGAAATGAACAAAAAATGGGTTGAAAAGTACCATGGAGAGGATATTAATGTCAATAATATTGGTGGTTTAGAATGTGGAAAATGTCACTATTAACATATCAAATATATGATTAAAAAGAAAAAATATTTTAAAAGTTTAGATCAATTGAAGAACAATTCAGTTGTCTCCAAAATTCATGAGAAGGAGTTTATTGAAAAATTACCAAATGATTTACTGTCTTTAAACAATAATTCTAAAACTGATTCAACTCATACAAGAAGAGATTTTTTGAAAATGGTTGGTTTTACAACTGCTGCTGCTTCATTAGCAGCTTGCGAAGCTCCTGTTAAAAATATTATTCCCTATGTAGTAAAACCAGAAGAAATTGTACCTGGAATAGCTAATTGGTATGCATCAAGTTTCTATGATGGGCATGATTTTGCTAGTCTTCTAGTAAAAACTAGAGAAGGACGTCCAATATTTTTAAAATCTAATGATAAATGTAGCTTAGGTGGAGTTTCTGCGAGGGTTCAAGCCTCAGTTTTAAATTTATATGATAATAATAGGTTGAAGAATCCAAAAAAATATGGAAAAAATATTTCTTGGAAAAAATTAGATGAAGAAATAATTTTTAAACTAAAAAAATTAAAAAATGAAAATAGAAAGATTGTTTTGTTGTCATCTTCTATAATTTCTCCTACTAATAATGAAATAATCAATCAATTTAAAAAAGAATATAATTCCTCTCATATAATCTATGACCCAGTTTCTTCTTCTGGAATATTAGATGCAAATAAAATAATGTTTGGATTAAGAAAACTACCTACTTACAGGTTTGATTTATCTGAAACTATTGTTTCTTTTGATGCAGACTTTTTAGGAGATTGGATAGATTCAGGACATGGAAGAGATTATGCTAAGAATAGAAATCCAGAAAATAAAACCATGTCTACTCATTTCCAGTTTGAATCAATTCTCTCTCTAACTGGCGCAAATGCTGATTTCAGATCTCCGATTAAAGCTTCTAAGATTGGAGAGGCTTTGGTTAACTTATATAATATTATTGCTCTTAAGTCAAATAATAAAATATATGATGTTAATAGATCTCCAAATCAAGAAATGTTAACTAAAGCAGCAAATAGTCTATGGAAAAATCGTGGAAAATCTATACTTGTATCTGGAATAAATGATGTCAATATCCAATTGATTGTTAATAAAATTAACCAAATACTTGGCAATTATGACAAAACTATTAATTTATCTAATTTTTCAAATCTTAAACAAGCAGATGATAAAGATATATTGAATCTTTTAGACGATCTCAAAGAGAATAAAGTTGGAGCTATAATTAATCTAGACGTCAATCCAGTTTACAATCTTTCATCTGCGAAAGATTTTCAAAAATATCTCAAAAATGTTGATCTTAAAATATCAATTAGTGAGAAAATGGATGAAACAGCATCTTTAATGGATTATGTTTGTCCAAAAAATAATTATCTTGAAAGCTGGGGAGATTGCAATCCTTATTCTGGAATTTTTACTTTAATTCAGCCAACTATTAATAAACTTTTTAATACTAGACAGCTAGAATCAATTTTAATGAATTGGTCTAAATTAGGCCTTGACTATTACAGTTATTTAAAATCTTTTTGGAAAAAAAATATATTAGATAATAAGTCTTGGAATACTTCTCTTCATGATGGATTCCTCTATAATCCAAATGATTATAAAAAATTATTAGAACTTTCTCAATCTGAAGTTAGTGATATATTTGGTAAAAAGGGGAATTCAGTATCTATTGATTCATCAATTAAAAAAGTTTTATTAAATAATAATGAAAATAGTATAGATTTGATATTATACTCTAAGACTGCAATTGGAAGTGGAAAATTTGCCAATAATCCTTGGCTCCAAGAATTGCCTGATCCAATATCAAAAACAACTTGGGATAATTATCTAACTATATCTCCGAGATTTGCACAAGAACTTGGACTGAGTAATGAAAATACCTCTAATGGAGCTTTAAATGGAGATGTTGTATCTATAAAATCAAACAATATTTCTTTAGAGGTCCCTGTTTTAATTCAGCCTGGTCAGGCATATAGCACTGTAGGCTTAGCAATTGGTTATGGAAGAAAGGGTATAGGTGATGCTGCGCAGAATGTAGGAGTAAACGCATTTGTTTTTATGAAAAATTTCAATTCTTATCAAATTGTTGATGAAATTAAAAAAATAAATAATAAAACTCACGAATTTGCGTGTACACAATTACATCATACCATGATGGGTAGAGATAATATTGTTAAAGAAACACTTTTATCTAATTATTTAAAAAACCCAAAATCTGGTAATCCTGAGCTTTTTTTAGAAACGCATGAAGGGCCTCAAAAACCTAAAAATATTACTTTATGGAACGAACACGATAGAGATGTTCATTGGTGGAATTTATCAATTGATTTAAGTAAGTGTATCGGATGTGGAGCATGCGTAATTGCATGTCATTCAGAGAATAACGTTCCCGTAGTTGGAAAAGATGAAATTAGAAAATCTAGAGATATGCATTGGTTAAGAATTGATAGATATTATTCTAGTGACATGAATGAAAATATTGCTAAAAGTCAAGGTAAATCAACAATTAGAAAGTTTTTAGATATGGAAGTTCCCTCAAAATCTGAAAATTTAGAAGTCGTTTTTCAACCTGTTATGTGTCAACACTGTAACCATGCACCTTGTGAGACAGTTTGTCCTGTAGCAGCAACAACCCATTCAAGAGAGGGTTTAAATCATATGACTTATAATAGATGTATTGGAACAAGGTACTGTGCAAATAATTGTCCATATAAAGTTAGAAGATTTAATTGGTTTAACTACTCAGAAAACGATAAGTTTGACTTTAATATGAATAATGATTTAGGAAAAATGGTTCTGAATCCGGATGTAACTGTAAGAGGAAGAGGGGTGATGGAAAAATGTTCAATGTGTATTCAAAATATTCAAAAAGCTAAGCTTGAAGCAAAAAAACAAAACAGAAAATTAAGTGATGGTGAAGTTGATTGTGCTTGTGAAACTGCTTGTGACACTGGAGCATTGGTATTTGGTGATGTACTTAATAAAAAAAGTAAAATATATTCTGAGACAAAAAACCCTAGATCATATCATTTACTTGAAGAACTTAATACTAAACCTTCTGTCTGGTATCAAACTAAGGTAAGAAATAAATAAAAAATAATGTACAAAGAATCTGAAATAAGAGAACCTTTAATTTTAAATAATAAATCATTGCATGACATTACGAATGATATTGCAGCTCCAATTGAAGGTTCTGCAAATAAGTGGTGGTGGGGCTTATTTTTATTTTCTTTAATGACTTTCTTATGGGGAGCAGGTTGCTTGGCATATACTGTTGGAACAGGAATTGGAGTTTGGGGTCTCAACAAAACTGTTGGATGGGCATGGGATATAACTAATTTTGTTTGGTGGGTAGGAATTGGACATGCTGGAACATTAATATCAGCTGTATTACTTCTATTTAGACAAAAGTGGAGATTATCTATCAATAGATCTGCAGAAGCTATGACAATTTTTGCTGTTGTCCAAGCTGGTCTTTTTCCCTTATTCCATATGGGTAGACCTTGGTTAGCTTATTTTGTTTTTCCTTTACCTAATACTTATGGTTCATTATGGGTTAATTTTAACTCACCTCTTCTATGGGACGTATTTGCTATTTCGACATATTTAACAGTTTCTCTAGTTTTTTGGTATATGGGCTTAATTCCTGATTTTGCAATGATTCGAGATAGAGCAGTTAAACCTTTTTCAAAAAAAATATATGGTATATTATCATTCGGATGGTCTGGTAGAGCTAAGCATTGGCAAAGGTTTGAAGAATTATCTCTTGTTTTAGCTGGGCTTGCCACTCCTTTAGTATTATCAGTTCATACTATTGTATCAATGGATTTTGCAACTTCAGTTATTCCAGGTTGGCATACAACAATTTTTCCGCCATATTTTGTTGCTGGTGCAATTTTTTCAGGTTTTGCCATGGTTCAAACACTTCTGTTAATAATGCGAAAAGTTGTAAATATGGAATCATATATTACTATTAAGCATATAGAATATATGAATATTGTAATTATGGTTACTGGTTCAATTGTAGGTGTTGCATATATTACTGAACTCTTTATTGCATGGTATTCTGGGGTTGAATATGAACAATATGCTTTTTTAAATAGAGCTACCGGTCCTTATTGGTGGGCATATTGGTCTATGATGACGTGTAATGTTTTTTCTCCACAATTAATGTGGTTTAAAAAGTTAAGAACTAATATTGCATTTACCTTTTTTATATCTATAGTAGTGAATATTGGGATGTGGTTTGAAAGGTTTGTAATTATAGTCACTTCTCTCCATAGAGACTATTTACCCTCTTCTTGGTCTATGTTTTCTCCAACATTTGTAGACATTGGATTTTTTATTGGGACCATTGGTTTTTTCTTAGTGTTATTTTTACTTTATGCCAAAACCTTTCCAGTTATAGCTCAAGCTGAGTTAAAAACAATTGTTAAATCTTCAGGTTCTCAATACAAAAAATAATTAGAATTATGGATTACAAAACAATATATGGTATTTACAATGATGATGATACACTTTTAAGTGCCGTAAAAAAAATTAGAGGTGAAGGTATTTCAATAAGTGAAGTATATTCTCCTTTTCCAATCCATGGATTAGATAAGGCTCTTGGTCTTAAAGATACTAGATTGGCAGTTACTGCATTTTTATATGGTCTTACTGGATTGAGTCTTGGTTTGTTAATGATGTGGTATATGAATATTCAGTCTTGGCCAATGAATATTGGAGGAAAACCAAGCTTTAGTTTATTACAAAATTTACCATCTTTTATACCTGTAGCGTTTGAATGTACTGTTTTTTTGCAGCCCATTTAATGGTAATAACATATTTAATGAGATGTAAACTATATCCGGGTTCATCAAATAAAAGCCCTGATCCTAGAACTACAGATAATATGTTTTTAATGGAGATAATTGTAAAAGCTGATGAAAAAAAAATATACAAATTATTAGAACAAACTGGAGCAGTAGAAGTAAATGAAAAAGTTTAAACAAATGACTGACATAATTAAATTATTTTATTCAACTTTCATTGTTAATAAATTTATTATTTTATTTTCAATTATCAGTGTATTTATTATTTCTTGTGGAGCAGATGGTAATCACCCTGGATATCAATATATGCCAGATATGTACGAATCTCCTTCATACGAGACTAATTCTTCAAATCCAGTATTTAAAAATAACTCTACTTCTCAATACTTACCTAAAAATTCAATACCTAGAGGATTTGTTCCTTTTGATTTTGATAATACCCTTGATGATTATTTAAGAGCTGGAAATATATTAGTTAATCCCATATCTAACTCTGAAGCCGTCTTGTCAGAGGGAAAAAAATTATTTGAAATGTTTTGCGCTCATTGCCATGGTAAAGAGGGTAATGGTAAAGGAAGTATAAATCACCCAGTTTACAGTGCAGTTCCCTCTTATTCTGATTCAATTACTCCAAGAAGGTCAGGTGAACCAATGAATAAATTAAAATCAGGACATATATTTCACTCTCTTCACTACGGATTAAATGCCATGGGCCCTCATGCAAGTCAATTGTCTCAAGAAGAAAGATGGAAAATTGTTCACTATGTTCACAAATTACAAAAAAATACTAATGATTAATATTTCGAATTAAAAAATGTATAGAATAAATAAAAATATAAACCTTATTTTGATTTCATTAATGTTTTTGGGTGTCTTGTCTTTAACTTATGGTTTTTTTCAAGGTAGAATCCACTTAACTGAATCTGAAATTTCAAAAATAATCTCTGATCATATTACAGAAAATAAAGTAAAAATAAATATTGACTCTATACACCATGATAATTCAAATTACTCAGAAAATAAAAGTCATGACAAACATAATATACATTCGAGTCATGAGGTAAGTCAAGAGCAATTGGATTTAATAAAATATGTTGAAAATTATTTTAAAATTAAATTCTCTAAATCTGAAAAAATACATGCTAAAAATTTAGAACATATCATTCATATCACTGTTCATGCACTTCATGCTAAAAGTCAGAGGCCCTGGTCAAGCTTACTTACGGCAACATTATTATTCTTTGGAGCATCATTATTAACTATTTTTTTTCTTGCTTTACAATATGTAGCTGAAGTAGGTTGGTCTGTGATTTTAAAAAGAGTATTCATGGCAATTGGTTCATTTTTACCTTATTCGGCAATTTTTCTTTTAATAATTTTTACAACTTCACACTTTCATCTTTTTGGTAATCATACTTACCATTGGATGGCAGAGGGAATAATGAATCCTGAAAGTAATAATTATGATAAAATTATTGCTGGTAAAGAAGCTTATTTGAATTTCCCTTTTTTCATTTTACGATTCGTAATTTTCTTTCTAGTTTGGATTTTTTTATTTAACAAACTAAAGAATCTTTCTTTGGAAGAGGATTTAGAGGGAGGTAATAATTATTATTTTTTAAGCAGAAAGTTCTCTGCAATTTTTATAGTTTTTCTTGGGGTTAGTTCTTCTATGTTGTCATGGGATTGGATAATGTCAATTGATACTCATTGGTTTTCTACCCTTTTTGGATGGTATGTTACTTCAAGCATGTTTGTAACAGCAATGTTGATGATTCTATTTTTCACTATGCATCTTAAAAATAATGGTTATTTAGAATATTTAAATACAAGTCATATTCATGATATTGGAAAGTTTATTTTTGGTTTTAGTATTTTTTGGACTTATCTTTGGTTTGCACAATTTTTATTGATTTGGTACGCAAATATACCTGAAGAAGTTACTTATTATATGGCAAGATTTGATGATTATAAAATTCCTTTTTTCACAGCGTTTGTATTAAACTTTCTATTTCCTATCTTGTTATTAGTTAGTAGGTATTCAAAAAGAATTCCTGGTTTTTTAACCTTCGTCAGTGGATTTATTTTACTTGGTCATTATCTAGATTTTTTTGTTATGATTATGCCTGGAACTGTTGGTTCACACTGGAATATTGGAATTGTTGAAGTTGGTACTTTTTTAGGAATGGGAGGGTTATTTATTAAAGTAATTTTAAATAGCTTATCTAAAATTAATTTAGTACCTAAAAATCATCCAATGATAGATGAAAGTAAAAATTTTCACATTTAGTATGAAGTAAGATTTAATTTATGATTAATTTTTTGATTTTAATTTCTATAATAGTTGCATTAATAACTTTATCTCAAATTATTAGAATTTTTGAAATATCCAACAAAATTAAAAATTCTAGAGAATCAGACATCACTTTCAAAGATAATGATAGACAAGGTAAGTTATTGTTAACATTTGGGTTCCTTTTTATAGCTTCTTTTTTCCTTATGAATGCTAAGTGGACAAAATCATTACTTCCGATTTCTGCCTCTGAACATGGTCATGAAATTGACTTGTTAATGAATATTTCTTTGGGGCTAATAATTATTGTTTTTTTGATCCTTCAGCCAGTGTTATTTTATTTTTCGTATAAATATAGAGGCGTTAAAAATAGAAAAGCTCTTTTTATAACTCATAACAATAAAGCTGAAATCATTTGGACTATTATCCCAGGTGTAGTTTTAACTGTTTTAATTATATATGGTCTTCAAACATGGTCTAAAGTCATGGACAGATCTAATATTGATGATGCACTCGTAATAGAGGTTTATGGAAGACAGTTTGATTGGACTGCAAGGTATGCAGGTGAAGATAATTTTTTGGGAAATGCAAATGTTAGATTTATTTCTGATGCAAATATTTTAGGAGTAATTTCCAATGATTCATATAAAAGTCAAATTTTTAACATTAATAAAAAAATTAATAAATTGAAAAATCAAATTTCTGTAGAAAAAAATTATATTAAAAAAAATCAGTTGTCAAAACGCTATGAAAAAATGATTTCAAAAAAATTAAGATTTTCAACTTTAAAAGAAAAAACTCCTAAAGATCTTTTAAAAGCAGCTGATGATGATTTAGTTGTGAGAGAAATTCACTTACCTGTAAATAAGAAGATACATATGAAATTTAGGGCTCAAGATGTAATTCACTCTGCCTATATGCCACATTTTAGAGTTCAAATGAATTGTGTGCCAGGAATGAATACTGACTTTGTTTTTAGACCAACATTAACAACAGAAGAGATGAGAAAAGAAGTTAAAAATGAAGATTTTGATTATGTGTTGCTTTGTAATAAAGTTTGTGGTGGAGCTCATTATAATATGCAAATTAAAATTATTGTTGAATCAGAAGAAAAATTTAATCAATGGATTTCGGGACAAACGAAGTTCGCATTAAGTTACCTAAATTAAATTTTAAATATGTCAGAAAATCATAATCATTCGGAAAATTTTTTTTCAAAATACATATTTTCTATTGATCATAAAATGATTGCAAAGCAATTTCTAATAACCGGAATGACAATGGGAATTATTGCAATGGTCATGTCAGCTTTATTTAGACTTCAATTAGCTAATCCAGGAGAGCCAAATCAAATTCTTTCCTTTTTTCTGGGAGATTGGGCACAGGGAGGTGTAATGGATCCCAATATGTATCTTGCTTTAGTTACAATTCATGGTACTCTCATGGTTTTTTTCTTGCTTACAGGAGGACTTAGTGGGACATTTGCTAATTTATTAATTCCCCTTCAAATAGGAGCAAGGGATATGGCTTCAGGTTTTATTAATGCTCTCTCATACTGGTTTTTTTTCCTTTCTTCTGTTATTATGTTATCCTCTCTATTTGTTGAGTCAGGTCCTGCTTCTGGTGGATGGACAATATATCCGCCTTTGAGTGCTGTTCCTCAAGCTATGCCTGGGTCAGGTTTAGGAATGACTTTGTGGTTAATTTCTATGACTTTATTTATTGTATCTTCTTTACTTGGGGGATTAAATTATATCGTCACAATTCTAAATTTAAGAACTAAAGGTATGACTATGGCAAGAATGCCTTTGACAATGTGGGCAATTTTCATGACTGCAATATTAGGAGTACTATCTTTTCCTGTTCTTGTTTCAGCTGTTCTTCTTCTTGTATTTGATAGAAGTTTTGGAACAAGTTTTTATCTTTCAGATATAATGATCCAAGGTGAAGTTTTAGCTAATAGTGGAGGTTCACCTGTGTTATTTGAGCACTTATTTTGGTTTTTAGGTCACCCTGAAGTATATATTGTTTTATTACCTGCACTAGGTATCACCTCTGAAGTGATTGCTACAAATTCAAGAAAACCAATTTTTGGTTATAGAGCAATGGTAGGCTCAATTTTTGCAATAGGTTTTTTATCCTTTATCGTTTGGGCTCATCATATGTTTATATCCGGTATGAGTCCATTTTTGGGTTCAGTTTTTACATTTACCACATTATTGATTGCAATTCCTTCTGCAGTCAAAGCTTTTAATTACCTAGCAACCTTATGGAAGGGTAATTTACAGTTTACTCCTGCTATGTTGTTTTCTATAGGATTAGTTTCGACATTTATAACTGGTGGACTTACTGGACTTATACTTGGTGATAGTGCTCTTGATATTAATGTCCATGATACATATTTTGTTGTAGGCCATTTTCATATAGTTATGGGATTATCTGCAACTTTTGGAGCATTTGCAGGGATATATCATTGGTTCCCAAAAATGTATGGAAGAATGATGAATAAAACCTTAGGATATATCCATTTTTGGTTAACAATTGTTTGTGCATACGGGGTATTTTTTCCAATGCACTATTTAGGTCTTGCTGGTTTACCTAGAAGATATTATAGCAACACAGCATTTCCAATGTTTGATGATTTGGTCAATATTAATTCAGTTGTTACTTTTTTTGCAGCAACTGCTGCAATTGTTCAGTTGATTTTCTTATTTAATTTTATTTATAGTATATTTAGAGGAGAGAGAGCTGTTATGAATCCATGGAACTCGAATACACTGGAATGGACTACACCAGTTGAAAGAATTCACGGAAATTGGCCTGGTAAAATACCGCAAGTATATAGATGGGCATATGATTACAGCAAACCAGGTTCAGAAAAGGATTTTATCCCTCAGAATATTCCTCTTAAAAGTGATGAATCAGAGTCATTATAATTATAAACATAAATAAAAGTAATTTAAAATGGAAGATAATTTAAACTCAGAGGAAAAAGAATTTGAGGTTAAATTGCGTCCTGCTTTTTTTAAAGATTTTTCTGGACAAAAAAAAATTATTGATAACTTATCTATTTTTGTTAAAGCAGCTAATCAAAGAGAAGATTCACTTGATCATGTATTACTACATGGCCCACCAGGTTTAGGAAAGACAACTTTAGCTTCAGTTATATCTAATGAATTAGGAGTAAATATTAAAGTTACTTCAGGTCCTGTTCTAGACAAACCAGGAGATCTTGCTGGACTACTCACAAGTTTGGCAGAAAGAGATGTATTATTTATTGATGAAATTCACAGATTATCTCCTGTAATTGAAGAGTATTTGTATTCAGCAATGGAGGATTATAAAATAGATATATTAATTGAATCTGGCCCAAATGCAAGATCAGTTCAGATAGATTTAAATCCTTTTACATTAATTGGAGCTACTACAAGGTCAGGATTGTTAACTTCTCCGCTAAGAGCTCGTTTTGGAATTAATTGTAGGTTAGAATACTACAATAATCAATTGTTATCTAGTATAATAAAAAGATCCTCTAAAATATTAAATATTTCAATTTTAGATTTATCTGCTGGAAAAATTGCATCTAGAAGTAGAGGTACCCCCAGAATTGCCAATTCTTTATTAAGAAGGGTAAGAGATTTTGCTCAAATAAAGGGTAATGGTAAAATTGATAATGAAATTACCGATTATGCTTTAAAGGCATTAAAAGTTGATTTAAAGGGACTTGATGAAATGGATTTATCAATTTTGAAAACTATTATTAATAAATTTAATGGAGGTCCTGTTGGTATTTCAACAATTGCAACAGCAGTTAGTGAAAAAGTCTCAACTATCGAGGAAGTCTATGAACCATATTTAATTCAAGAAGGATATATTTTAAGAACTCAAAGAGGAAGAGTTGCAACTAAACTAGCATATGAGCATTTGAAAATTGATTTTAAAAATGGTGAAAAATTAAGTTTATTTTAATTTTATTAAATTATTTTGTAAAGTAAAATTGAAATAAAATTGGAATATTCACCTCTATTAAAAAATTGTTTTTGTTTAGAATTATGTTCCCTTACAGGAGTTATAGAGTGATTAAATCTAAAATTTATCTTGTAATTTTTATTTAATAACTTAACAAAACCTAAAATGTAATCTATATTAAAAAAGTTAGGGTTATCATTTTTTTCACTCTCATAAAATTTTACTAAAAAATTTGAACTTAATCCGCTTTCAATTTCGATCTTTTTTGATAGCTCTCTTAAATAAAGAATGGGAATTGAGATATAGTTTAGCTTATATTTATAGAAGTTTAAATCATTTTCAAAACTACCTTTTTGAGAATAAAGCATTTCAATTTTTATAAAATTATTTGATTTTGTATTATTTTCACCCTTTAAATTTGGTAAAATAACATATGACCCAAAATTCATACCTATTTTATTATATCCAGCATATCCATCACCAGATATTTGACTCATATTAATTCCTCCAATAAATCCTGCATTAAAATTTTGACACATACAACTTAATGTTGGAATTAAAAAGTAGATAATTAATAATCTCATATTAATTAATTAGTTTGTTCTTTTCAGCTTGAAGGACTTCATATGTTCCAATATCGTAAATAATTCCTATGATATTAATATTATTAATATTCCATTCATAATTTTTATTAATACTATATCTATTTAAAAATATTTGAGATGACTTTTGATTATTTAAATCTACTCCCCATGAACCATTAAAGGATTTTCTTAAAACATTATTATGTACATAACTTTCGACATATCCATTAGGAGAACTTTCGTCTTTTTGTCTAGATATCAGACTATCTTCTGTGATTACTATCTTAAACCTTATATTATCCTGATCATAATTTCCAATATCAATTCTTGAATCAATACAAATTAGGTTTTCATTTTCATCAAAAGAAGAATTAAGTTGAATCTGTAAATCATACAAATTTTGAGTTAAAGAGATTTGATTAATGATATTCTCTTCCCATTCAGTATACTTTAGTATATGCTGATCATTCAAAAAATTAACTCTATTGACTAATCCGTTTGGTGGCCCATCGTCACTATTACCAAATTGATAATCCCAGTCATTTCCCACATCGGAGGTATAATCAGTAGGATAATTTGAACTTACCCTTGCAAAAAAACCTGCATGAATAGATATTGCAATTAAATCATCATTGTAAATTTCAAGTAATTCAGAAACTTTAGAACCTGCTGGTGGACATGTAGAACATTGGTGACCTGTATAGTATTCTAGTAAAATTTTTCTCTTTATATTATTTGGGTAACTAAAATAGTATTCATCACAATATTCATTAACTTGATTAATTTCATTAATGTAAGGTTCTTCAATAATATCACAAGCAGAAAAATGAATTGTTAAAAAAAAAGTTAAGATATATTTAGTATTCATATTAGAAAGTTGAGTTTATTGATAATAATATTCCATTTGAGGCGGGAACAACTCTACATACACCACCAATGCAAAATACTCCAGCTCTCTGTTTTCCGTATGTAGTAGAAAATCTTGTTTTTCCTTTATTGATACCAAATGAAAAAGTTGGATAGTTTATTTTTTTTATTGAGTTACCACTATTATACATATTTTGTAATGCAAAAAAAATATTTTGGAGAAATAGAGTATTCAATAAGTCCCATTAACCAGTCACCTTCGTGTTCTTGGGTTTTTAAAATCTGAATTTCATTTCTTATTGAGTGTTTAGGTTTAATTTTATATTGAGTTTCTAAAATATATATATTTGCATAAATCATACCTTGGTATGAGTATCCTAAAATTTCAGAGCTATTATAATGAGTATTAATATAAGTTGAAATTATATTTAACTTTTTAGATATTTTTTTATTAATTTCAATATTTAATTCTTGAAAAAATTTCACTTCGCCAATTTTTAAAAAATCACTTTTATATCCCAATGTTCCAGTCTCTCCAATATTAGTAGCGTTATTGATTTTATTTTTGTCAATTGAATAGGAATTTGAAAAATTAATATTCAACCCTGTACCGTATTTTCCTCCAAAAAAACTTTGTTTTTTAAATTTATAATTCATGTCAAATTGAAGGCCCATTTCACCATTTGTTATTGTTGCATAGGGATAAATAGTTGCTAGAGCATATGTTTGTTGCTTTGTTAGAGCAGGTAAATAATTTATCAATAGATTTTGAAGGGATTCATTTCTTTCAGAACGAAAATCCATATTATCAATTCTTTTGGCTGAAAGATTTATACCAAAACCCCTTACTGAATAATTAGTATTAATTAAAATAGCATTACCTTTTTTAAAGATGAAATTATTAACATATGATGGATCATTATATTTTGAAACATATTCAGCTTCAAGGTTCCAATTTTTTAAATTAAATAAGAACCTTGAACTCCAAGCCCCTACATTTTCCGGTAAATTATATTTTGGATTATTGTCTTTTTCATATTTACTGACAAAGCTCAAACCTATGGTTAGATTTGAAGATAAATTTAGTTTATTGAAAATTTCATTCAACATAAATTCGGAATCCAAGCCTCTAACTATTCCATCAGATTTTGTAAAAAAAATTCTTTGTCTTCCAATAAGAGATTTGAAATTAATTCCTTTAATTACATTGATCTTCATTCTAACTCCCTCAAAAGCATTATCATATCCAAGATTTCTTTCTTCATATGCTCTCAATATCATTCCTGATCCAAATTGTTCGTAAAAGTTTCCAACAGTAATATCTATTTCATCATTATGAAATTGAAAATATCTATAAGTAATTCCTTCCCCTTGGTAACCTGAAGGATATCCTAATAATGGGTTAAGATAGTTTTCATATCGTAATCCCATACTAAATTTTTTTGAGGAGTAAATTAAGTTGGTAAATCCATTATTTAATAATCTTTCTTCTGGAAAATTTGAAAAGGGATTATTAATATTAAAATCTAGTTTTTTATCAGGTATGTATAATTGAAAATCATTTTGAAAATTACCACTAATGTTACCATCAAAATTTATTTGTGAAAATGTTGAAATTGGAATAAGAAACATTATTAAAATTAAATATTTCATAAAAAATTAAAGTTTTAAAATTTCTTGAAATAGTATTTCTTCGTCCCCATCAAAAAATGATGAGTGTTGCCAAATTATATTATTATCTGATAATAAGAAAGTATGAGGAATAAAATTAACATTTAGGGCTCGTTTCAGATCATTATTGTAGTCTATATATATATCAAAAGGCCAATCTTTTCCATCTGCATAAGGTTTTACTTTAGAAAAATTTCTTGAGTCATCAATTGATATTGCAATTACTTTAACATTAGTTTCTTCTATCCAATCATCATACAATTCTGAAATCGCATTCAACTCTCTTGTGCAAGGTTTGCACCAAGTAGCCCAGAAACAAATTATTATTGGTCCATTATGATTATTAAATGTATTGGTGTTAATAAGTTTACCTGACGTATTTTTCAGCTCAATTTCAGGTAATGGAAATGACTTATTTTGAGCATGTGAATTATCAAAAAAAAAGACTAAAACTAAGATTATATATATTTTTTTCATAAAATAAAATTATTAAAAATAAGATCATAATTATTCATGTAAATACCTTATTATTTAGTAAATTTAAATAAAAAACTTTTAATCATTGATTTTAAAATTATAATTATGAATTTTCCTGATAATTTGAAATATACCAAGGATCATGAATGGGTAAAAATTGATAACAATATTGCCATTATTGGTATAACTGACTTTGCTCAAAGTGAATTGGGTGATATAGTATTTGTTGAAATAGAAAAACTTAATCATGAAGTAAAAAAAGATGATATTTTTGGTTCAGTGGAAGCTGTAAAAACTGTTTCAGATCTATTTATGCCTTTAACTGGAAAAATTATTGAAATAAATAAAAAATTGGATTCTAATCCTGAAATGATAAATAATGACTGTTATGGAGAAGGTTGGATAATTAAAGTTGAATTTTCTAATATTGATGAATATAAAAATTTATTAGATTCTAAAAGTTATGGTGATATAATATAATACATGAATAAATTAAATTCAGCTATTATCTGTCTATCAATTTTATGGTTTTTTTTAATACTATTTTCAAGCTTTTATTCTTTTAATAATTTCGAAACAGTTCAACTCTATTCTGATAAACTTTTTCATTTTTTTGAATACTTAGTATTCTCAATTCTCTTTTCCTTGTCATTTAGAATAATTTTTAAACCTGTACCCCTGAAATTTAACTTTATATTTACTATTTTTCTATTGTTTCTATTTGGATATATAATCGAACTAATTCAGGAAAACTTTGTAGCTATGAGGTATTTTGATTGGTTTGATATTTTATCAAATATTTTAGGAATATTTTTTGGAATTTTAATTTTAATATTATTAAAAATATCTCATTTTTGTAAAAAATTTATTTAATTTGTTTATTAATATATAATATGGTTAATAAAAAAAATAAAAAATCTGATCTTGAAGGTAAAAGAATTTTATTTATTCAAATAGGTTTAATTATTTCATTATCTTTTTCATTAATTGCTTTTGAATGGAAAAGTTATGATAACAATGCTTCAAACTTTGGAAAATTAGATATGGCTCTAGATGATGAAGAAATTATTCCTATTACTCAAAGAGAAATTAAACCCCCACCTCCACCTCCACCTCCACCAGAGGTTATTCAAATTGTTGAAGACGATGTTGAAATTGAAGTTGAATTAGAAATCGAAGAAACAGATTCAGACGAAGATGAAATTATAGAAATCATTGAAGAAGAAGAAGAAGAAGAAATTTTTAATTTTGCTGTTGTTGAGGATAAACCAATTTTTCCTGGTTGTGAGAATATCCCAAAAAGTGAGAGATATATGTGTTTTCAGAAAGGAATTATGAAGCATATCAAGAATAATTTTAAATACCCAGCTATACCAAAAGAGATGGGAATTTCTGAAAAAATATTCGTTCAGTTTGTAATTGATAAGTCAGGTAATATTACTAAAAGCACAATAGTAAGAGGCGAGGACAAACATCTCAAGAAAGAAGCTATGAGATTAGTTAATTCAATACCCAAGCTTAAGCCTGCAAAACAAAGAGGCAAAGCAGTGCCTTGTAGTTTTACAGTCCCAATAAACTTTAAGTTACAATAGTTTTAAATTTATATTTTCATTAATTAGCAAAATATTATCTTCATCATATACAATATGAAGATTAAAAACAAAATAAGGTATATTATAAAGCTTCTCTTATGGCTACTAAATCTGCTCTAATTTTTTTTAATTCAAAAATAATTTTAAAGTTATTTATGGATTCAGATTTATTTTCTCGTATTTTTTTTCTAGCACCATCTAATGTGTATTTTCTCTCTTTAACTAAATGGTAAATTAAATGAAGATTTTCAATATCATTTTTTGTAAAATATCTATTTCCTTTTTTATTTTTTTTTGGTTTAATTATATTGAATTCTTTTTCCCAGAACCTTATTAGAGAAATGTTTACATTAAAAATTTTTGAAACTTCTTTAATTGAATAATATGTTTTATCTATAGTTTCCATATTTAATCGAAAGATTGATTTCTCAAAGTTGATAATTTAAGCATTTCATCATATTCTCTTTCTGATAAATCGTTAAAATAAAAATTAACTGGGTTAACCCTTCGATTATTTTTAATTATTTCATAATGAAGGTGAGGAGCAGTAGAAGTTCCTGAATTTCCAATATAGGCAATTAAATCTCCTCTTTTTACATTTTGATTTTTTTTGACTATAAATTTTTTAAGATGTGCGTAAAATGTCTTGTAACCATAGCCGTGATTTATTTTAACCTGATTACCATATCCTCTTCTTGACCATTGTACTTTTTCAACTTTACCATCTCCAGTAGCATAAACTGGTGTGCCCATGGGAGCTGAAAAATCCATTCCCCAATGCATTTTTCGAGTTTTGTAGATTGGATGGATTCTGTAACCATAACCTGATGCCATCCTGTTCAAATTTTTATTTGAAACCGGTTGAATAGCTGGAATATGCGATAACATTTTTTCTTTTTCTTTAGCTAGTTTAATGATCTCATCATAAGATTTAGATTGAACATATATCGCCTTTGATAATTTATCAATTTTTTTATTTAAATCTTTGATAATATTTGAATATTCAAATCCAGAATATTTTTTATATCTGTTTACTCCACCAAATCCGCCATCTCTAATAGATTTATTAATTGGTTCTGCCTCAAATATAACTCTGTAAATATTATCATCTCTAATTTCTAAATCTTTTAGAATTTCGTTTGCACTATTTAGTTTTTTATCAATAATTTGATATTGAATTAATAGATTATGTATTTCTCTTTTAAGTTTTTTTTCTTGAGGTGATTCAAAAAATCGAAAAACTAAATTGTATAGTATAAAAAATATAAAACAAACAAGAAAAAATAATTGAGAAATTCTCAAAAATATCTTCTTTTTAGTTATTCTTATTTTTTTATAGGAAAGTGATTTTTTATCAAAGTAATATTTAACCATAGTCAATTTAAATATTTGGTTAAATTTGTATTATTTTAATGCAATTTAATAAAATCTTAATAAAAGATGTAATATTTTTATATTATTGATTTTAAATTAGTTTAATAAGTAAATGAAATCATCTATTATAAGAAAAAAATTTATCAGTTTTTTTGAAGAAAAGAATCATAAAATTGTTTCATCTTCAAATATAACCGTAAAAAATGATCCAACTTTGATGTTTACAAATTCTGGAATGAATCAGTTTAAAGATATTTTTTTAGGTATCAATAAAATAATTCATAAAAGAGTTGTTAATAGCCAAAAATGTTTAAGAGTATCTGGTAAACATAATGACTTAGATGAAGTAGGTCATGATAATTATCATCATACTATGTTCGAAATGCTTGGGAACTGGTCCTTTGGAGATTATTTTAAAAAGGAAGCTATTAATTGGGCATGGGAATTTTTAGTTGATGAGTTAAAATTAGATGCAAGTAGAATATATGTAACAATTTTTGAAGGTGATAAAAAAATTAATGTAAAGAGAGATACTGAATCAGCTAAAATTTGGCAAAATTATATTTCATCAGATAAAATTATTTTAGGAAATAAAAATGATAATTTTTGGGAAATGGGAGAAGTTGGACCTTGTGGTCCTTGTTCAGAAATTCATTATGACCTTAGAAATCAAATTGAGAGAACTAAAATTAAAGGTAAAGATCTAGTTAATAAAGATCACCCAGAAGTTATTGAAATTTGGAATCTTGTGTTTATTCAATATCACAAAAAAAGCTGTGGTAAGTTGAGTCTACTATCTGAATTTCATATAGATACAGGAATGGGGTTTGAGCGTTTAGCAATGATAATGCAGAAAAAAAAATCAAGTTACGATACAGATATTTTTGTACCTATTATTGATAAAATATCTAGTTTAGTCAAAATTGAATACGGATTAGATGAAAATGTAGATGTTGCTTTTAGAGTAATATCCGACCATTTGAGGGCAGTTTGTTTTACTATAGCAGATGGACTTTTGCTCTCTAACAATGGTCCTGGATATGTCATAAGAAGAATATTGAGAAGAGCAATTAGATATTATTATACCTATTTAAAAGTTGAAATACCAATAATTTATAATTTGGTTGATATAATTGATGAACAATATTTAAATATCTATCCTGAAATAAATAAAAATAAAGAATACATTAAAAAAATCATTTTTCAAGAAGAAACTAATTTTTTAGGTACAATTAAAAAAGGTTTAAAAAAAATTGATGAGTTAGTTGACAAGAGTAAAAAAACTTTTAGCGGCTCTTCAGCATTTGAATTGTACGATACATACGGATTTCCAATTGATTTAACAAGATTAATACTTAACGAAAAAGGTTTACAAGTTGATATGAAGCAATTTGATATTGAAATGGGTAAACAAAAGAATAGAGCAAGGAATGCTTCAAATTATAATGTTAAAGATTGGAATTTAATTCTTAATTCAAATTCTAAATTTATTGGATATGATTTCAGTAGCGCAACTGTTAGAATATTGAGATTTAGAGAAATTATTTTAAAAGGTAATAAATTATTTCAAATTGTTCTGGATAATACTCCATTTTACCCTGAAGGTGGAGGTCAAGTTGGAGACACAGGAAGACTAGTATTTGAGAATGATATTATAGAAATAATTGATACAAAAAAAGAAAATGATCTTATAGTTCATTATTGTAAAAATCTTCCTAAAAATTTAAACGTTAAATTTATGGCTGTGGTAAATTTACAAAGGAGAAAGTATATTAAAAATAATCATTCAGCAACTCACCTTTTACATTTTGCATTAAGAGATTATTTTGGAAAGCACATTGAACAAAAAGGTTCATTAGTGAATGAAAAGTACCTACGTTTTGATTTCTCACATCACTCAAAACTTTCTTTATTAGATATCGAGAAAATTGAAAAAATAATAAATAAACTAATAAATGACAATATTCAACTTGAAGAAATAAGAAATTTACCTATAGATCAAGCAAAAAAAATTAATGCTTTAATGTTATTTGGTGAAAAATATAAAAATCAAGTTAGGGTTATTAAATTTGGAAACTCAGTTGAATTATGTGGAGGGTTACATGTAAAAAATACTTCAATTATTAGATTATTTAAAATAATAAGTGAAACTAGTATTTCATCAGGAATAAGAAGAATTGAGGCAATAACTTCTGATCAAGTTATAAATCATTTTAAGAGTTTAGAAGAAGATTTAAGCAATATTAAAAAAGTTTTGGGAAATAGTATAAATCCTATAAAAGCTATTGATACTTTAATTAAAGAAAGAAATTTATTTTCATCAAAATTAAATCAACATAATTTAAAATATATTCAAAAGATTAAAAAAGAATTAATTAATAATATTATAATTCATAATAAAAATAAAATTATTATAAATAAATTGGATTTATCTCCAAAAGAAATTAAAAATATTACTTTTGAAATTTCAAAAACAATAGATAATGTTATAATTATTATTGGTAGCGAATTCAGTTCTAAAAGCTATATTAGTGCATACATATCAAAAAAAATTATTCAAAAATTTAACCTTAGTGCAACTGAAATTATAAATAAATTGAGTCATTTTATTGATGGAAGGGGTGGAGGTCAAAATTTCTATGCAACTGCAGGTGGAAATAAGTTAGATGGAATAAATAAAGCTTTATCTGAGGCAAGAAAAATAATATTAACAAATTAAATATTTTTCATTAGCAATTCTTTAATTTCATCGGAACTTGGTCTTGGAGCATTATTTGAAATTATTTTACCTTCTTTTGAAATTAATATAAATCTGGGTATACTAAAAATAGCATAGTAATCTGTTATTTCACTCCATCCATTTGCCCAAAGTTGAATTCCACCAAGTTTTTTTTTGATAACCATACTAGTCCAATCCTCTTTATTTTCGTCAACTGAAATACTTAGAAAGGTTAAATTTTCATCTTTAAAATCATATTCTAATTTTTTTAGTGAGGGAATTTCTTTTTTACATGGACCACACCATGATGCCCAAACATCGATATAAACTAAATCTCCTTTAAAGTCTGATAGTGATATTAAATTGTTATTTATATCAGGATAAGTGAAATCAATAAAATCTTCTCCTTCCTTAGGTATACTTTCAAGCTGAACTTTTCTCTCTTTCCAAGAGGATAAGTATTTGTTTATCTCACTAATTTTATAATTTATAAATTCATAGTCGTTGATATCTTCTAGATAAGAATTTAATGTTAAAAAATAATTATTGGTAAATTCATTAAATTTTTTTAAATCAAGACTATATAATGAATCGAATATATTAATAGTACTTTTAAAATTGTATTCGTTTAGAAGATATTTTTTTTGTTCAAATGGTAAATTAGAAATTTCTTTTTGTTTATTTAAGTAATAATCTAACATTTCATTTATAGATGTTTCTTCTTTTAAAATAAAATCTTCATTATTAATGGAATTCAGTTTTTTACTTAACAATTTTCTAAACTTGTTTATGGATCCAATATATTTAATGGAATCTTGAAGGAAATAATTTTCATTATAAAAATTATAATTTTCAATTAATAAATATTTTTCACATAGAAAGTTTGAAGCTACACTTCCAGAATAAGAAATAGATTCATCAAATTCATTAGTATTAAATTTTAATTTAATATTATCATTTGGATTTATAAACATTTTTGAAGATTCATTTCCATGTAATATATTAAAGTATGAGGATGTATCTAGATTAAAAGATAATTGAAAGTATCCTTTACTATTAATTGATGTTTTAAAAGTGATTTCTTCTTTTAAACCAATAGATGAAAATGAAATTATATCTTCTTTGGGATTTGAAATATTTCCCGAAATTTTAGTTTTATTTATATTTAAACAAGAACTAACTAGAAAAATAATAAGGCAGAAAATATATTTATATTTCATAATTAACTAAATTAAATTAATTTTTTTTTTTTCAAGATATTGAATGCGATTTTAAAATCACTCATATTCACAAAAATTTTTTTTTTATAGTTTGAGGAAATCCATCCAGCATTAATACTGTTTTCATAATCACTGTTTATAGTAAATTTAATTTTATTAATTGTCATTAGATGTGAAACATAATTAATGTCAGCTATTGATCCTTCATATAAAAATTTTAATTTAATCCTTTCCATAAACATCTTCAATTAAGTTCTCATCTGCTATATTAGGTATAGTAATTTTGAGTCTTTTATTCATCTTCATTGCTCTTTTGATTGCAAAAATTGCTTCTTTATTTCTGGCCCAATTTCTCCTGGCTATACCATTATTTACATCCCAAAATAACATTGAACTTAATTTTAAATCTGCTTTTTTTGAACCATCTAAAACTAATCCAAAGCCACCATTAATTACTTCTCCCCAACCAACTCCTCCACCGTTGTGAATTGAAACCCATGTTGCACCTCTAAAACTATCTCCAATTACATTTTGAATAGCCATGTCAGCGGTAAATTTAGATCCATCATAAATATTAGAAGTTTCTCGATATGGAGAATCAGTTCCTGAAACATCGTGGTGATCCCTACCAAGAATTACTGGCCCAATAATTTTTTTTGAAATAGCATAATTGAATGCTTTAGCAATTTTTATCCTAGTTTCAGAATCAGCATACAAAATTCTTGATTGACACCCTACTACTAAGTTATTTTTTTTTGCTTCTTTAATCCAAGTTATATTATCAGATAATTGTTTTTTAATTTCATTTGGAGATTTGGCGTGTATTTCTTGAAGTATTTTTAAAGCCATCTCATCAGTTTTTTCTAAGTCAGATATTTTATTGGTTGCACATATCCATCTAAAAGGACCAAAACCATAGTCAAAACAAATCGGTCCGATTATGTCCTGTATGTAGGATGGATAAATAAAATCTTTTCCATTCTTGCTCAATAGATTTCCACCTGCTCTGGATGCTTCTAGTAAGAATGCATTTCCGTAGTCAAAAAAATAAGTTCCTTTTTTACAGTGATCATTAATTAATTTAGAATGTTTAATTAATGTTTGTTTAACTAAATTTTTAAATTTTGATGGGTTTTTAGAAATAAGTTTTTTGGCATTTTCAAAACTAATTCCAACAGGATAGTATCCCCCTGACCATGGATTATGCAAGGATGTTTGATCTGATCCTATATCAACAAATATATTTTTTTCTAAAAATTTTTCCCACACATCAACTATATTTCCATGATAAGCAATTGAAACAACTTCCTTATTTTTTTTTGCCTCTGTAACTCTTTTTGAAAGCAAATTTAAATCATTAAATATTTCATCTACCCAACCTTGTGAATGTCTGATTTTTATCGCTTTTAAATTTACCTCAGCAATTACAGATATACATTTGACAATATTCCCAGCTTTAGGTTGAGCCCCACTCATACCCCCTAGACCAGAAGATAAAAATAATTTTCCTTGTAAGTTTTCATTATTCTTTGATATTTTTCTGCCAACATTTAATAGGGTTAATGTAGTTCCATGAACAATTCCCTGAGGACCTATATACATGAATGAACCAGCAGTCATTTGACCAAATTGACTAACTCCTAATGCATTAAATTTTTCAAGATCATTAGCTTTAGAGTAATTTGGTATTACCATCCCGTTAGTTACAACAACCCTAGGAGAATTTTCATGAGAAGGAAAAAGACCAATTGAATGACCAGAGTATATACATAATGTTTGTGAGTCATCCATTTGTGATAGATATTTCATGCAAAGTCTGTATTGAGCCCAATTTTGAAATACCGACCCATTTCCACCATAAGTAATTAATTCCTCTGGGTGTTGAGCAACCAAGTTATCAAGATTATTTTGAATCATTAACATTATAGCTTTTGCTTGAATACTTTTGCCTGGGTAGTCATTGATATTTCTTGATACTATTTTGTGAGTCGGTTTATATCTATACATGTAAATTCTTCCATATGTTGATAATTCATACTTAAAATCCATGGAAAGTTCTTTGTGATGTTTTTTTGGAAAATATCTTAATGCATTTTTAAGTGCTAATCTTTTTTCAGATAAATTTAAAATATCTTTCCTCTTTGGAGCATGATTAAGATTTTCATCTAATCTTTTTTTCGGTGGAATCTTATTTGGAATTCCTTCTTTTATTTCTTCTTGAAATTTGATTATTTCCATTTAGTATATTTTTTTTATGTTTGTAAGGACAATGTTTACAGTAGTTTTGACAACAATATCCTCTTTTGAGATGATATGTTTCAGTAAAAATTAAATATCCTTCACTTGAATAATAGTATTCATTTGATTTCAATTTATTTATATTTGAAAAATCATTTTTATTCATTTATGCAAATTTACAATTTTCAATTTTATATTTAAACTATGAATTTGCCAAATAATGCTCCTCTTGAAGAAATATATTTACAAAATGACCTTAAATCTGGAGTTAGACTATTTTTAAAAAGAGAAGATAAAATACATCCTATTATTAGTGGAAATAAGTGGAGAAAATTATATTACAACATAAAATTTGCAAAAAAAAATAAAATAAATTCAATTGTTACAATGGGAGGTGCATTTTCAAATCATATTGCTGCTACGGCACATGCTGGTAAAATTTTTGGATTTAATACAATAGGTTATATTAGAGGAGATGAATTAAAAAAATTAAATTCTACTTTAAGTTTTGCAAAATTAAATGGAATGAAATTTAAATTTGTAAGCAGAAGTTTATATAAAACTGGTTTTTTTTTAGAAAAGTATAAAAATCAAAAAAAATACAAAGATTATATGATAATTCCTGAAGGTGGTTCAAATCAAATGGGAATAGATGGCTGTAAGGAAATTTATAATGACATTAAAATTGATTTTGATTACATATGTTGTTCAGTTGGTACTGGAGGAACTCTATCGGGTATTGCAAGTAACTTAAAAAAAAATCAGTATGCTTTTGGGTTTAGCTCATTAAAAGGAGCTAATTATTTAAATGATGTAGTAAGAGGATATACCAAGAGTAATAATTGGAAACTTATTATGAATTACCATTTTGGAGGATATGCAAAAATAAATGATGAATTGATCGATTTCATTAATTTTTTTAAGGAGAAATATAATATTCAACTTGACCCAATATATACGGGTAAACTAATTTTTGGAATTTTTGATTTGATAAAAAAAAATTTTTTTAAAAAAAAATCAACCATAATAGCGGTTCATTCTGGAGGAATTCAAGGCATAAAAGGGATAAATGATAAACTTAATAATAATAAAATTATAATTTAATGAGATTTTTAGTAATAATATTTTTTTCTTTTACTTTAGAAGCTTACTCTCAAAATAATTTAACTGAAGAATACATAAAAAATTATTATAAAATTGCAATTTCTGAGATGCATCTTCATGGAATCCCTGCAAGTATAACTTTAGCCCAAGGTATTTTAGAGTCAGGTAATGGTAAATCACACTTAGCAAAAAAGTCAAATAATCATTTTGGAATTAAATGCCATAAAAATTGGAAAGGCAAAAAAGTATTTCATGATGATGATGAAAAAAAAGAATGTTTTAGAAAGTATAAAAATCCAAATGATTCTTTCAAAGATCATTCTTTATTTTTAAAAGAAAGAGATAGATATTCATTCTTATTTAGATATAAAACATCAGATTATAAATCCTGGTCAAAAGGACTGAAAAAAGCAGGATATGCTACTAATCCTGATTACGCAAGTAAATTAATTGAATTGATTGAGAAATATAATTTACATGTATATGATGTCTCCAATAAAAATGGTAAACGAAAAATTGACAAAAATATAGGTAAGAATAATAGAGAAATACTAAAAAGCAATAATAATGTTAAATATGTTCTATCTAAAAAAAATGATACTTATGATTTAATTGCGCATCAAAACAGACTATGGCTATGGCAAATATTAGATTTTAATGATAAAAGTAAAGATGAAAATATAGAAGTTGGAGAAATTATTTTCTTAGAGCCCAAAAGAAATAAAGGTAAATTAAAAGAATATAAAGTCAAAAAAGGTGATACAATTTATTCGATTTCTCAAAAAAATGGTATTAAATTGAGCAAACTAAAAAAAATAAATAATATTGATGAAAAGTTTATTATAAAAACAAATCAAATAATATATTTGAGAAAGTGATTTAGAATTCATCTAATATAAGTTAAAACTTATTCTATGATATTTAGACACTCCAATTTTTTTGATTTGATTTTTATGATGTTTTGTTGGATATCCTTTATTCTTATTCCACAAATATTTTGGATATTCTAAATGTAACTTTTCCATAATTTTATCTCTGTATACTTTTGCAATAATTGATGCCGAAGCAATACTCATATATTCATTATCACCTTTAATAATACAATGATGTTCAATATTTTTATATTTTAGAAATTTATTACCATCAACTAGTATTGAATTAAAATTAGTTTGAGTTTTATTTAATGCTCTATGAATTGCTAAAAATGAGGCATTAAGAATATTAATTTTATCAATTTCATGGTTTTCAACTATACCGTATGTATATTCCAATGCATTATTTTGAATTAGTAAATTTAATTTATTTCTTAACTTTTCGTTAAGTTTTTTTGAATCTTTTATCTCTTTATTTTTAAAATTTTTAGGTAAGATTACTGCTGCTGCTACAACTGGACCTGATAGACATCCTCTTCCAACTTCATCGCAACCAATTTCAATATTATTTGATGAAAAATATGGTTTTAGCATTTTAATAATTCTAAAATTTTTGAAACAATAAGTTTTGAAGGATCATCCCAATTATATTTCTTACTTTGTTCAATTCCCATTTGAGATAAAAATTTTCTATGATTTATATCTTTTTTTATTTTCATCATTTGATTTGAGATTTCTTTTAAATTAAATGGATTTACTAGGACAGCAGCTTTCTGAGTGATTTCAGGAATTACAGTCTGATTTGATGCAATTACAGGACATCCACACTTCATTGCTTCAATAATTGGAATTCCAAATCCTTCAAAATATGATAAAAAGCAAAAAGCTAATGCGGATGAATATATATTAACAAGTTCAAAATTATTTTTTTCCCCAAGAAAAATAATATCATCTTTATACTTAGAACTTTTATAGCTTTTATTTATTTTCGAATCCCAGTACATTATTCTTCCAACTATAATTAGTTTTGTATTACAATTAGATGAATTTTTGAACAAATTGAAAGCTAAAATTAAATTATTTAAATTTTTTCTCGGATTGATTGATCCAACAAATAGAAAATAGTCTTCGTTATCAGAGTATTTTTTTTTTGTTTTTATAGAAGATTTTAAGGGTTTATAAATTTTATTTATGCCATTGTATGCATACGAAATTTTATCTTTATTTATATTATATTTTGATATGATATCTTTTTTTGAAAAATTTGAAACAGTTATTATTTTGCTGGAATTATGTGCATACTTTTTAAAAAAAAATCTATAATAAATACTGTGCAAAAATTTAGTATCACCTGGAAAATATTCAAAGTTGATGTCATGAATAACAGTAATTGAAGGAATTTTTAATTTATGTGGCATCATTCCCTCTGGTGACAAAAATAAATCAGCTTTAATTTTTTTTAAAACTTTAGGTAATAATATTTCAAACCAAATAAACCACAAGATTGGATGTCTTGCAGATGGCCTCAATACAATTGGTATTATATTTTTTTCAAAAATAAATTCATCAGGATAACCTCTATCAAAAATGAAATAAAAGTTATAATTAGGTAGCATTTTTGTAATTCTTGCAAGTGTTTCAAAAGTATAGGTACCTATACCTTCAAGTCTATTTTTGATTAAAAGACGGGTATTTACTGCAATATTCATTTAGATATTTGTATTATTACAAATTAAAATTAATGATATTTATTTTTTTAATTGATGTTTAAGCTTGTTAATTTTATTTTAAACTATAAACTACAAAATAAATCAGATATTGAATTTAAAAATCTCATAATTAACAGTGGATTTGTTTTTCTATTTAGATTGTTAGGTTTAATATTTGGATTTATACTAACCTTTTTAATAACTAAATTTTATGGTACAGAAATTTTAGGAATATATACTTTATCTTTTACCATGTTAACTGTTGTTGCAGTTTTATCCAGACTAGGTCTGGATGAGGCTTTAGTTAAGATTGTATCTAGCCTAATGATTTCTGGTAAAAAGAGAGAAGTTTTTTCAACATATAAATTTTGTTTTCAAACTACATTTATTACTGCAGTTATTTTGACTATTATTTTTTATTTAAGTTCAAATTTTTTTTCAAATTTATTTGATAATAAAAAATTAGATTCTGCTTTGAAAATCATTTCCCTTTCAATAGTACCATATGCACTGTTAAAAATTAATTCAGATCTTTTTAAGGGTATGAAAGAAACTAAGTATTTTTCATATTTCCAGACTGGATCAGTATTTTTACTAATATCAATATTTATAATTTTATTTAGAAATTTAACTTTATCCCCTAATGTTCTTTTTATTTCCATTATAGTATCATCAATTTTTATATTAATTATTTCAATCCTTATTGTAAATAAATTTTTTAATGAACCTATTAAAAGAGATTTCAATATCTCTAAAATTAATTTATTAAAACTTTCAATACCAATGATGGTTACAAGTTCAATGTTTATGGTTTTAAGTTGGACAGATAATTTATTACTAGGTTTTTTTTTAAAGGAGCAAAATGTTGGAATATATTTTGTTACTTATAAAATTTCACTAATTATCAGTTTTGGGTTATTTGCAGTTAATTCAGTTATTTCTCCTAAATTTTCAGAATCTTATCATAAAAATGATTTGATGCAATTAAAAAAAACAGCAATTTATTCAGCAAAATTAAATTTTTATATGGGGCTAATTTTAACAACTTTTTTATTTTTTTGTATAAAATTTATTTTATCAATGTATGGAGAAGAATTTAAAATAGCTTACAGAACTTTTTACATATTAATTATTGGTCAATTATTCAATACTCTATGTGGTTCAGTTTTAAATCTTTTAAATATGACAGGTAAGGAAATACTTGTCAGTTTAATTATTTTGTCAGCTGCTATTTTAAATTTTACTTTGAATTACTATTTAATTCCAATAATGGAGAGTTCAAAGTATTTTATTGGAATTGAAGGAGCAGCAATTTCAAGTACAATTTGTTTAATATATTGGAATGTATTGGGATTATTTTTTGTTAAAAAATATTATGGTTTTCTAATGATACCTTTTTTAAATAAATTAAAATAATGGATAAGATTATAAATTTTATTGGAGTTGGTGCTGTTAAGTCTGGCACGTCTTGGTTAAGCAATATTTTAGATCAACATCCAGAGATTGAATTTTCGACTAGAAAAGAAATTTCTTATTTCAACAAGTATGATTTTAAAGGTTTAAAAAATATTTCTTATAATTTTCCTTTAAATTTTTATTTTAAATTCTGGAGTGATAAAAAAAAAAATAAAAGGTGAATTTTCTCCTCAATATTTATTTGATTCTCATGCTCCAAGTAAAATAAAAAATACATTTCCAGATGTGAAAATACTAATTATTCTTAGGAATCCTCTTGAAGTACTCTATTCTCATTATCATTATGAAAAATATTTTAATCAAACTATACCAGAGAAAATGTCATTCAAAGAATCAATTAAAAAATATAAATTTCTTCTAAATTCAGTTAAATTTTCTAAACAAATAAAGAGATATCAAAATTTATTTCATAAATCCCAAATCAAAATTTATATTTTTGAGGAGGCAATAATGAATCCAAGAGAATTTAGTAAGAAATTATATATGGATTTAGGTTTAATTAACGTCGATTTTTTACCTGATTTTAAAGTAATAAATAAGAGTAAAAAAGTAAGATTTAAATTTATCAATAAGTTTTTTAATATTTTATCAGCAATTAAAAATATTTTGACAAGAAGTCATAGTAATTTTTTTTTCAATTTCATGAAATCCAAGTTATATATATATATAGTAAGATTTAGAGATAAAATACTAACTATAAATGTGGTTAATAATAAAAAGCATTCTTTATCTGATAATAACATAAAGTTTATTGAAAATTATTTAAAAAATGAAATTTTAGAAATAGAAAAACTTTTGGGGAAGGATTTGACAATATGGAGAAAATATGACTAGATTTACAATCAGAATACAAATTGGTAAAAGTTAATATATGGACACGATTTCAGTTTTAAAAATAATAATTAAAAATAAAGGAAAACTTTTGGTCATTATGATATTAACAGCAATTATGGCCTCTATTTTTTCTTCTCAGACCTTCATAAAACCAAAGTTTAATTCTTTTTCCATAATATATCCTACTACAACTAATTCAATATATCAAGCACTATTAGTTGAAAATAATCCTTATAAAAAAGATTTTATGGAATTTGGTGAAGAACTCGAATCAGAAAGATTACTTCAAATTTTAAACTCAAATAGAGTAAAAAACAAAATAATAGAGGAATTTAGTTTATATGATCATTATGATATTGATGAAGAAGGGAAATATTCAAAAACATGGATGGATAACGCATTTAAGGAAAATTTTTCATTCAAAAAAACTAACCTAATGTCAATAAAAGTTGAAGTTACTGATAGAGATCCAGTTGTTGCAGCTAATATGGCTAATAGAGTTGTGGATGTTATAGATATCATTGTAAAAGATATAAAGAAAGAGAGGGCTGAACAATCAATTAGTATATTAAATAGGAGGGAAAGCGAACTTACGATCAGACTTTTTGAAATAAATGATTCATTAGTTGAATTTGCTAATTTTGGTATTTTAGATGTCCCATTACAAATAGAAAGATTAACTGAATATTATGCTAAATCTCTTTTAAATGGTAATCAATCTGGTATAAAATTAATTAAAAGTGAAATGAATAACCTATCAAAATATGGAAGTTCACAAATTCGTTTGCTATATGATCAGGAATTAGTTCAAGAAAAATTAGATTTAATAAAGTTAGAAAAGGAAAATATTAAATTAGAAATGGATGCAGATTTTACAAATAGATTTATAATTGATAGGGCAGAACCATCAGATAAAAAGTCTTATCCAGTCAGATGGTTAATTGTATTATTATCATTAATATCTAGTCTATTTATGTCATTAGTTATATTATTTATTAACGAAAAATCAACATTTAGTTATTTTGATTAAAGAAAAATTCTTTAGGTATATATTTTTTTTAGTATTTTCTATCTATTTATTGTTTAATATCAACTTTTTAATCAAGGATAATTATTTTTTTATTGCGCTTCCTTTTTTAATAATTTTAACTTTTATATCAATTATAAGGTTAGATCTTTTAATATTAATTATTTCATTTTTCACCCCTCTTTCTGTAAGTTTAAAAGAAATTGGATTTTTTACCTCGCTTGGAATAGATATGGCAATACCTACAGAACCAATATTATTTATTCTTTTATTTATTATTTTTTTAAAAATGATAGATAACTATTTGGAATTTCAAATTCTATTTAGTCACAATATAACTAAGTTAATAGTGGTTTATTTAATTTGGATTTTTATAACATCAATAAAAAGTTCGATTCCTTTAATTTCATTTAAAGTTTTAATTACTAGATTATGGTATATATTAACTTTTTATGTTCTAGCATCTCAAATTTTTAAAAAACAATTTTATAGATTACTATTCATAAAGTCTTATATAATTGGTCTTTTAATTGTATGTTTGTTTACTCTATACAATCATTATCATTATAATTTTTCTCAAGAAAGTGCACATTGGGTAATGTCTCCCTTTTTTAAAGATCATACATCGTATGGTATGAGTTTAGCTTTATTTTTACCTCTGACTTTTTATATTTTTTATTATGAAAAAAAATTGATAAACAGGGTATTCTATGGAATAATACTATTCATCTTTATAATAAGTTTTATTTTATCTTATACAAGAGCAGCGTGGATAAGTATTTTTATGTCTTTAATTTTTTATTCAGTTGTAAAATTAAAAATTAAATTTAAATATATCAGTGTATTTACTTTGGTGATATTTTTATTTGGATATGTTTTTAGTGAAAATATTTTAAAATTCCTTGAAAATAATACTCAAGATTCCTCCGATAGTTTTCTCATGCATATTAAATCAATATCAAATATTACCTCAGATGCATCTAACCTGGAGAGAATTAATAGATGGAAGAGTGCAATTAAATTATTTTTAGAAAGACCACATTTTGGTTGGGGAATAGGTACATATCAATTTAATTATTCTTCTTATCAGAATTTTTATGATAAAACTATTATTAGCACAAATTTTGGAGACAAAGGTAATGCACACAGTGAATATCTGAGTATTTTATCCGAGACTGGATGGTTTGGATTATTTTCTTTTTTGATTTTATTGATTCATATTTTTTACTCTTCAATAAATTTAATTTCAGGTCTTAATTTAAAAAAAGAAAAAGATTTCATATTATCAATTTTTTTGAGTTTAATAACATTTTTTATTCACTCCTTTTTGAATAATTTTTTAGATATGGATAAAGCTTCAGTTCCAATTTGGGCTTTAATTTCAATGGTTGTAATGATTGACAAAAAGAAAATTAAGATTTAATTCTTTCAATGTAATGCCCTTTAATTGTATCTATTTTCACTTCATCTCCTTCGTTTATGAATAGAGGGACATTAACTTCAGCATTAGTCTCTAGAATAGCTGATTTTGTTGCATTAGTTGCAGTATTTCCCCTTTCCCCTGGCTCAGTATATTTAATTTTTAAAATAACAGATGATGGTAAATCACAACTTAAAGGAGTTTCATTCTCAGTATCAAATAGAATATCAACTATTTCTCCTTCTTTCATAAATTTATAACTTGACACAATATTTTTATCTAAAAATATTTGTTCATAGGTTTTTGTATCCATAAAATGAAATCCATCGTCTTCCATATACAAATATTGGTATTTTCTTGATTCAACTCTAACAATATCAATTTTAGAACCCGAGGGAAAAGTATTATCTAAAACTTTACCATTTGTAAGACTTTTGATTTTGGTTCTTACAAAAGCAGGGCCTTTACCAGGTTTAACATGAAGGAAATCAATTATTTTAAATAAGTCATTGTTGTGTTTAATACATAATCCATTTTTTATGTCAGAAGTAGAAGCCATATTTTATTTTTTTAATTATTAATATCAACTATGTTATAATTTTGAATTTTGAGTTTTATATTACTAAATTTTGTTTCTTCATTAATAAAATTTGATGCAACAATTATAAGTCTATCTTTTTTATAATTATTAATTAAATTTTGAAACCACTTTATATTGTCCATATCTAAATTAGAGCAAGGTTCATCAAGTAAAATCACCTTAGAATCAAATAATATCGCAAGAGCTAATTTAATTTTTTGTTTTATACCAGATGAAAAAAATTTAATTTTTTTAAACTTATCTATTTCAATTATTTCTTTAAATTTCTTTTCATCAAAGTTATTTATAAATCTAGAAAATACTCTTTTAAATTTTAAAAGCTCATTTAAGTTCATTTCTTCAATCAAATTTGAATATGGTGCAGCGAATGTTATAGAATTTTTGGAATTGTTGTAAATAATTTTTCCTTTATTTGGACTAATGTATCCTGATACTAATTTGAGGAAAGTAGATTTTCCTGAACTATTATTTCCATTAATTGAATATATGTTTTCAGGATATAAAACTAAGTTTAGGTCCTTAAATATAAAATTATTATTATATTTTTTATAGATATTTAATAACTTTATTTTCATGTTTTAATACTTTTAACAATACCTCTAGTTGAAGACATGATAAAATCAATAATCAAATTTGAAAATTTCGAATTATTTAGATTTGAATTGATATATTTAATTGCTTGAGAAGTATTTAAATTTGATTGATATATTATTCTGTATATATTTTTAATTTCATTTATATCGTCATTATTAAATCCCCTTCTTTTTAACCCTATGTTATTGATACCTGTATATCTAAGTGGTTCATGGGCAACTTTTATAAATGGAGGAATATCTTTTCTGACTAAGGATCCTCCAGATATCATACTATGAGATCCAATTTTGACAAACTGGTGAATTGCTGATAATCCACCAATAATTCCAAAATCATTAATTATTACGTGACCTCCCATAGCTACTCCATTGGCTATAATACAATTATTTCTTATGATACAATCATGAGCAATATGAGAATAAGCCATTAATAAACAATTATTTCCAATAATGGTTTTACCTAAAGCCTTTGTACCCCTATTAATTGTAACACATTCTCTTATTATCGTATTATTTCCAATTATAACAATACTATCCTCTCCTTTAAATTTTAAGTCTTGAGGAATACCTGATATTACAGATCCTGGAAATATCTTACAATTATTTCCAATTCTTGCCCCACTCATAATAGTAACGTTTGGTCCAATCCATGTATTATCGCCAATAACCACGTCACCATATATTTTTGTAAATGATTCAACAATTACATTTTTGCCAATTTTTGAATTGGGATTTATTGAATTTAAATTATTATTCATTAAACTAATTAATTTTTTTTATTTGAGCCATTAATTCACCTTCTATGACAATCTTGTCTTCAACATAACCTTGTCCGAACATGTGGCAAATACCTCTTCTTATTTGTGAAATTAGCTCTAATTTAAAAATTATAGTATCACCTGGGACAACAAGATGTTTAAATTTTACTTTATCAATTTTCATGAAATAAGTGAGATAATTTTTTGGATCAGGGACAGAACTTAAAACTAAAATACCACCTACTTGAGCCATGGCTTCAATTTGAATAACTCCTGGTAATATAGGTTTTGCTGGGAAATGTCCCATAAAAAATTGTTCATTCATAGTGAAATTTTTTAATCCTACTACTTTTGATTTACTAATTGAAAGAATTTTATCAATAAACAAAAATGGTGGCCTATGAGGGAGAATTTCCATAATTTTATTTATATCCATAACTGGATTATCAATTGAATTATTTTTTTCCATATTTTCATTCATTTTTTTATTTAAAATTTTTGTAAATTTTGTATTCATATAGTGGCCAGGCTTATATGCAATGACTTTACCAATTAAAGGTCTTCCCAGTAGATAAAGATCGCCAATCAAATCTAGTAATTTATGTCTACATGCTTCATTATCATAATTAAGCTCATCAATATTATTTAAGTATCCTTTGTTAGAAATTTTAATATTTTTAATATTAAAATATTTTTTTAGTTTTAACATATCTGATTTTGATATCTTATCATCAAGGAAAACTATAGCATTTTTTAAAGATCCCCCTTTAATTAAACCTTTGGATAATAAAGGTTTAATTTCATGAAAAAAACAAAATGTTCTTGCATTTGCAAATTGATTTTTAAATTCAGCGAGACTATTTAGCTCAACTCTTTCTTTATTTAATGATTTTGATTCATAATCAATTGAAACATCAACAGAAAATTTATTAGAGGGAATAATTGCAATTTTTGAACCATTTTTTGGGTCTTCTAGAAGAATTTTATCTTCAACTTTAAAATAATTTCTTATTGATTTTTGTCTATTTAAACCAACTGATTCAAATTTTCTTATATATTCAATAGAACTACCATCTAATATTGGTAATTCTTCTGAATCAATTTCAATTATCAAATTATCAATTTTTAATCCACTACAAGCTGCGAGTAAATGCTCTACAGTTTTAATTTTAATATTATTTTTTTCAAGTGATGTATTTCGTTCAGTTTTATATAAATTATCTATTTGAGCTTTAACAATAGGTTTTTGGATTAGATCAATTCGCTTGAATAAAATTCCTGAATTTTCTTTAGCAGGTTTAAAAATTAAATTTACCTTTTTACCTGAATGAAGGCCAATTCCATATATATTGAAACTAGAATTAATAGTATGTTGGTAATCCATTACTAAATATTTTTTTTTCAAGTTCTTTTATTCTATTTATCCACAGAGGAAATTTTTTAAATAGTATATATGATCTTTGAAATTCTTTAATGTTGAATGCAATTGGACCTTGAATGATAGTTCCAACTTTTTTTATACTTTTTCCAACTCCAGAATTACCCGAAATTATTGTTTTATTTGCGATGAATAAATGATCTGCGATTGCAACTTTACCACCTATCATACAATTACTGCCAATTTTAGTTGACCCGGCAATGCCTGAATTTCCCGCTATTACTGTATTTTCTCCAATATGAACATTATGTCCAATTTGAATCAAATTATCTAACTTAACACCTTTTTCAATAATAGTTGAACCAAAAGTTCCTCTGTCGATACAAGTATTAGAACCAACCTCGACATTGCTTTTAATATGAACATTTCCTATTTGTGGTATTTTTTTAAAAATATGCTTTTCATTTTTCGCAAAACCAAAACCATCAGACCCAATTATTGAACCACTATGAATAATACAGTTATCCTCAATTATTGAATTGTCATAAATTTTTGCGCCAGGATAAATAATACAGTTTTTTCCAATTTTAGTGTTTTCTCCAATGAAACAATTAGAATTTATTTGGCTATTTTCTCCAATTTTTACATTTTTTTCAATATTAGTGAAATTTCCAACATAGATATTTTTTCCTAAAATTGAGGAATTATCTATGTGTGCAAACTTCTCAATTCCAATTTTAATTTGTTTTTTAAAAATTACATTAATTAAATTAATTAAAGATAATTGAGAATTTTTAACTAAAATGATATTTGTATTTAATTTTTTATTAGTAAATATTTTACTATCTATTATGAATGCAGAAGATTTTGATTCAATTATATATTTCAAATATTTTTTCTCTGAAACAAAAGATAATGAATTTTCACAACTATTTTGAATCGAGCATATTTTATTGATAACAAGTTCAGGGTCTCCAATTAAATTCCCATTTATTAATTTAGAAATTTCTTTTAATGTTATTTTCATTTTAGCTAAAGTACAAATTTTCTATTCCAAAATATCACTAGGGTAACAAAGAAAGTATTTAGAGGTTAAATTATATTGTTTCGAAAGGTTTAAGTATCTATTTTCTGCCTTAAAATCAATTATAGTATTATTTTTCAATTTTAATAATATTGGATTATCATTATCGTATGTCTCGTTAACTATTTTTTTTTGAAATATGAAATATTTTAACTCATATTTTGTTAATTTAAGTTTCTTTATTAATTTGTTTTCAATAAGGTTGATGTATTCTGATTTAAATTTATTATTTTGAATTTCAATTTTAAGTAAATTTCTATTTATCAACATTCTACATAAATAAGATAATATTTTTTCTGATTTTAAAGACCATTCTTTTATTGCATTTAAGATATCATAATCATCTAAAATACAGAATAGGTTTAAAATTTTATCATTTTTTTCAAAATCTAAAATATCAAAGTCTTTTTTAAGAAACTTATTTAAAGTACTTGAACTTTTAAGTTTACAACCATTTTTAATTAATTCTTTTGCTCTATTTAAAATATTTATCAGAGTAAATTCAGCTGAAATTACTGTTTTATGGAGATATACTTGCCAGTACATGAATTGTCTAGCGAGTAAAAATTTTTCAATTGAGTATGCTGCCTTATGATCCATAACTAATTTATCTCTATTTAAATCTAACATATCTATTATTCTATAAGAATTTATCTTACCCTCAGTCACTCCGGTGAAAAAACTATCTCTTTGTAAGTAGTCTAACCTATCCATATCAATTTGAGAAGAGATTAATTGGAAGAAAAATTTTCTTTCATAATTATTATTAAAAATATCAATTGCTAATGATAATCTTCCTTTAAATTCAATATTCAATTTATTCATAATTATTTTGGAAATTTTTTCGTGAGACAAATTGTTCACAAGTGTTTTTTCAAGAGCATGAGAAAAAGGTCCGTGGCCAATATCATGAAGTAAGATTGCGAGTAATACTGCATTTTTTTCTTCCTTAGAAATTTTGAAACCTTTATTTTGAATAGTCTTTATCGCAATCTGCATTAAATGCATTGATCCAATTGCATGATGAAATCTTGTATGGTGAGCTCCAGGATATACTAAATAAGTTAATCCTAATTGACTTATCCTTCTCAATCTTTGAAAATACGGATGTTCAATTACTTTGTATACAAGGTTATTAGGAATAGATATGAATCCATGGACAGGGTCATTAATAATTTTTTTAGTTTTATTGCTCAAAAATTTGAAATTTAATTAAATTTAAATATTATATATTAGACTAATGTAAAAAATATCTATGGAAAAAGTAAAAATACTTTGGATAGATGATGAAATCAAATTGTTAAAACCTCATATTTTATTTTTAGAAAGGAAGGGATATAAAATTTTTACTATTAATAATGGGAATGATGCTATAGATTTTATTAAAAAAATAAAAATAGATATTATTTTCCTAGACGAAAATATGCCAGGATTATCAGGTCTTGACACTTTATCAATTATTTCTCAAATCATTAGCACTCCAGTAATAATGATAACAAAAAGTGAAGAGGAGCATATAATGGAGGAAGCAATTGGTTCCAAAATATCTGATTATTTAATCAAACCTTTAAATCCTTATCAAATCCTTTTGTCACTTAAAAAAAATCTAGAAATTAAAAGATTAGTTAATAATAAAGTTATTTCAGATTATCAAAAAGAATTTCAAAAGATATCATTATTGATTTCTTCAGCTAATTTATTTAGTGATTGGGTAGAAGTTTATAAGAAAATTACTTTTTGGGAATTGGAATTAGATAAAATTTCTTCTGATGATATGAATGAAATAATAGAAATGCAAAAAAATGAAGCTAACAACTTATTTTTCAAATTTATAAGATCGAATTATCAAAAATTATTATATGAAAAATTTATTAAAGATGATATTTGTTTTTCTCAAAATCTTTTAAAAGAGAAAGTTTTTCCTTTTTTATCTGAAACTTCCAATAACTTTTGTATTCTAATAGATAACTTAAGATTTGATCAATGGAAAGTCCTTCAACCTTATTTTGAGGAGTTTTTTAATATTGAAAATGAATCAATTTTTTCTAGTATTCTTCCAACTGCTACCCAATATTCAAGAAACTCTATTTTTTCTGGTTTACTTCCAGTTGAATTAAAAAAAGTATTTGCTAATTATTGGAAAGGTGAAAATGAATCAGGCGGAAAAAATTTATTTGAAGAAGAATTCTTAAAAAATTTAATACTGAAATCTGATATCAAAAATAAAAAATTTAATTATTTTAAAATTTTAAATAGCAATGAGGGATGGAAATTGAATGAAAAGTTTAACTCAATTAAAAATATTGATATTAACTTTATTGTCTACAATTTTGTTGATATGTTATCACATGCCAAAACTGGAATTAATATGATTAAAGAATTAACTCCTAATGATAAATCCTACAGACACTTGACTAAAACCTGGTTTCAAAATTCTTCTTTATATAAAATGTTGAGTTTAATATCAGAATCTAAATCAAAATTATTTTTGTTTACCGACCATGGTACAATTAATGTCAAGTATCCTTCAAAGTTAATAGGCGATAAAAATATTTCAACAAATTTAAGATATAAGACTGGTAGAAAATTAAAATATAATTACAAAGATGTCATGGAAATTGATAATCCAAATCACATAGGATTGAACTTAGAAAGCTTAAGTAGTAATTTTATATTTGCTAAACCAAATATTTATTTTACATACCCAAACAACTACAATAAGTTTGTTAATTATTTTAAAGATACATATCAACACGGTGGTATTTCAATGGAAGAAATGTTGTGCCCAATAATTAGATTATCTCCAAAATAGTATGAAATACATCACAAATTCTGAAAAAGATTTAAATAATTTAGTAAAATATATTTTTAAAAAATTCTCAATAAAAATATTTATGATTTACGGGGATGTTGGAGCAGGTAAAACAACTCTAGTTAAAAATTTATGTAAATTTCTTGGATTTCACGATAATGTATTTAGTCCAACATTTTCCTTAGTTAATGAGTATATATTAACTAATAGTATTAAAATTTTTCATTTTGATTTTTACAGAATTAATCATGAAATTGAAGCTTTAGATATAGGTTATGAGGAATATTTATATTCAAATAATTATTGTTTCGTTGAATGGCCAGATAGGATTCCAAATTTACTACCTTTAAATTATTTAAAAATTGATATTATTGTCAAAGAAAATAAGAGAAATTATTTAATAGAATTAATACAGCTATGAAATCTAACATACTAAATTTTTTACATGATGATTTAATTCTTCCTCAACCTGAAGTTTTGGAATTATCAAATAAAAATAAATCTCTATTTATTGGAATTCCAAGAGAAATAGCACTTCAAGAAAAAAGAGTTCCATTAGTACCTGAAACCGTTGGTCTTCTTGTAAATAATGGTCATAAAGTATATATAGAGTCAAAAGCAGGGGAACAAAGTTCTTTCTTGGATATTGAGTATAGTGAAGCAGGTGCAAAAGTTTGTAAAAATGTCAATGAAATTTATAAAGCAGATATCATTCTTAAAGTTGCTCCACCAACAATTAGTGAACTAGATTTATTTAAAAAAGGACAATGCTTAATTTCTGCATTACAATTAAATACTCAAAAAAAAGAATATTTTAAAAAACTTATTGATAAGAAAGTAACTGCTGTTGGTTTTGAATATATAAGAGATGAAATTAATTCTTATCCTATTGTTAAATCAATGAGTGAAATTGCTGGAACATCATCTATTTTGATTGCTGCTGAATTATTAACTTCTACTTCTGGTGGAAGAGGAGTTTTAATGGGGGGAATAGCTGGTGTTAATCCTGTACAGATAGTTATAATTGGAGCAGGAACAGTTGCTGAATACGCAGCAAGGTCTGGAGTTTCACTTGGAGCATCCGTTAAAGTTTTTGGTAATTCTATCTCTAGATTAAGAAGAATTCAAAATGATTTAAGCCTACCTGTATCTACATCTATTATGCAGCCTAAAGTTCTTGAAAAATCTATCAAAAGAGCAGATGTAGTAATTGGGGCTTTAAGGTCAAAATTTGGAAAAACACCATGTGTAATATCAGAGGAAATGGTAAAAAAAATGAAATCAAGGTCAGTTATTGTTGACGTTAGTATTGATCAAGGAGGATGTTTTGAAACTTCAAAATTAACTTCTCACGAATCACCAACTTTTATTAAACATGATGTTGTCCACTATTGTGTGCCAAATATTGCATCTAGAAGCTCTAAAACTGCATCTTTTTCTTTAAGCAATATTCTAGCACCATTGTTATTAAAAGTTGGAGAAGGAGGAGGAGTAAAAGGAATTTTGTTAAGATCTCAAAATATAAGATTTGGAGTTTATGTATATAATGGAACTCTTACAAATAAAGGAATTTCTTCTTGGTTTGATTTGCCATCTAAAGATATAGATTTGTTATTAGGTTTATAATTTTAAATTTTGTTAAGAAGACTATTATATTATTGTTTTGGAATTTGTTTTGGAATTTTAATAACATTTTTTTTATTCCATGATAGAAAATTAGACTTTGCATATTTTCCAAATGCCAGAACATTAAAATATTTAAGAAATCAAAAATTATTATTTTCAAATACTTCATTACGTCAACTTAACTGTATTAATAAAGATACAATTGAGTTTAAAAACTTTTTTACAAATGATAAGTTAAAAATTAATTTTAATTTGAGTAAGTATGGTGATAATAAAAAAGTTTATCAAATAAGTTCAAAAAGTTATCCTGATTTTTTAATTCAAGACAGTATTAATGGTATTAAACTTATAAAAATTAAAATTGATTACTGTGAATAGTATTTTCTTCTTTTGAGTTCTCTTTTAATTAATTTAATCTCTCTTCCTAATTGCCCTTTTACTGATGAGTTTTCTTCGATTCTTCTGGTTAAATATGGGAGAACTTCATTTACAGGTCCATATGGAACATATTTAACAACATTATAATTTAATTTTGATAAATTAAACGAGATGTTGTCACTCATTCCAAGTAATTGAGAAAAATAAATTTTTGAGTTATTTTTTTTTATATTCAATTTTTTCATTGATTGCATTAAAATTTCAGTACTAGTTTCGTTATGAGAACCAAGACACAGAGAGAAGAAAGAAATATTTTCACAAATAAATTCAATTGCCTGATTAAAATCATTATCACAATTAATTTTAGTTAAGTGGATGGGAGATTTGTAATTGTGTTTAATTGCTCTATTATTTTCTTTTTCAAGATAAGCTCCTCTTACGAGTTTTATACCTATTTGAATATTATTTTTTTTACAAATTTTTAAAAGATATTTGAGATAATTAATTCGATCATGTCTATACATCTGAATAGTTGTAAATATAATAGTATTAATGTCATTATACTTCAATATCATTTTTTCTATGATTGAATCAATTTCATTTTGGTACCATGATTCCTCTGCATCAATCATGATAGGAACTTTTAATGATTTTGCATCAATTAGAATCTTATTAAGAATATTTAGAGAATAATTAAAGTCATTTTTTTCATGGTTATTTAATTTTAATTTAGAATTTTTTTTTCTCAATAAATTTTTGTTAAAAATGCTAGTTAACTTCAAAACAACAAAGGGAATATTCTTATTTTCACTTGATAACTTTATATTTTTAAGTGTTTCACTTAAAGTCAATTTAAAATCTTTTTTATTTGATTTTCCCTCTACAGAGTAGTCAAGTATAGTTTTAATATTAAATTTTGATAGGTCTTTAATTTTTTTTTGACATTCCATAGCTGACTCTCCACCACAAAATTGATCAAATATTGTAATTTTTATTAACCATTCAATAGGAATTTTTAATAAAAATGCTAATTGAATAAAAAATAATCCTATTTTAGTTAAGCTATGATAGCTAATTAGAAGAAATAAAAAATATACTTTCTTTAATTTAAAATTATTTAAATGTTTAAAGGCTATCTCAGTATTTTTAAATTCCATATGTTAAAATTATATTAAAATTTTAAGAATGAAAAATTATAAATTAAAAACAAAAAAATATATAATAAATGTAGGTAATGGAAATATTTTCGAATTCAGTAATATTATAGAAAAATGTGGATTTAAAAAAACAAATATAGTAATCTTATGTGATAATATAACTCATGAAAAATGTTTGCCATATATCTTAAATCTAAATCCACTTTTAAAAAAATATCCTGTCATCACAATACAAAGCGGAGAAAATAGTAAAACTCTCCAATCATGTGAATATATATTTAGTAAACTTTTAGAAATGAATATTGATAAAAATTCAATATTAATAAATTTAGGAGGAGGAATGATTTGTGATATTGGAGGTCTAGTTGCGTCACTTTATAGAAGAGGAATAAAATTTATTAATGTTCCTACCTCGTTTTTGTCTATGGTTGATTCGTCATTGGGAGGAAAACTAGCAGTAAATTTAAATAATTTTAAAAATCAAATAGGTTTATTTAATTTACCTAAAGTTGTTTTTATAGATATCTATTTTTTAAAAACTTTAAGCAAAAGACAATTTAAAAATGGTATGATAGAAATTTTCAAACATGGATTAATATTTGATGTAATTCTTTGGAGAAAGTTATTAGATTTTAAATTTGAAAATGAAAATTTTATTCTGGATATAATTAAAAAATCAATTTCTATAAAAAATTCAATTATAGAAAAAGATTTCAGAGAAGAAAATGTTAGAAAAATTTTAAATTTTGGTCATACTGTTGGACATGCACTTGAAAGTCTTGCTTTAACAAAAAAAAAAAGATTTACTTCACGGTGAAGCAATTGCAATAGGAATTCTTGTCGAAGTTTCACTATCACATCTTTATAATAATTTAAGTAAAAAAGAAACTTTAATTATTTTTAAAACTATAAAATCTTTTTTTAAAATAATTAAAATTAAAAATATTAAAGAATTATATTTTTGGATGAAAAATGATAAAAAAAATTTTGATAAAAGAATTAATTTCACTTTAATAAATAGGATTGGAAATGCTCAAATTGATAATTTTTTTAATTTTGATCAGATAAAAAATGGAATTGAATACTACAATAAAAATTTGAATTGAATTATAAAATAACATCTAAATCTAAAAAATTATTTGGTGAAATTTCAATTGACTCGTCAAAAAGTATCTCAAATAGAATAGTTATAACAAGGGCACTCGAAAAAAAAAAATTAAATATTAAAGGAATTTCAAGTTCAAGTGACACTAAAATTTTAATTAAATCAATAAATAATAAGTCTAAAATAATAAATCTCAATAATGCAGGAGGTCCTATGAGATTTTTAACTGCATTTTTTTCATTATTTGGAGCTAAAAAGATTTTAACAGGTAACCATATAATGAAAAATAGACCTATTAAAGATTTGGTTAAAAGTATAAATTATATAGGGGGAAATATTAGTTATATTGAAAAATTCGGTTTTCCTCCAATTTATATTAATGGTGGTAATTTAGTGGGAGGTAATATTAATATTGATGGGAATATTTCTAGTCAATTTATTTCTGCTATCCTATTAATAGCTCCATATACCTCAAAAGGAGTTATATTAAATATTAAAAATAATTTAGTTTCTAAATCATATGTAGAAATGACAATTAATATGATGAAAAGTGAAGGTATAGACATTATCAAAAAAAATAAAATTATTGATATTAAACCAGGGAGATATTTAAGTAAACTTAAACAGATAGAACCTGATTGGTCTTCTATTTCTTATTTATATGAAATTGCAGCATTAAGTGAATCATGTGAAATAGAAATTTTAAATATAAGTTCCATTTCAATTCAAGGAGATATAATTATCAAAGACATTTTTAAAAATTTTGGAGTAAAAACTATTTTTTTAGAAAAAAATATGAAAATTTTTAAATCAAAAAATTATATAAAACCAAGATTTTTTCAGTTTAATTGTAGAAGATTCCCTGATATTGCTCTAACAATAATTACTACTTGTTTTGGTTTATCAATTGATTGTAAAATTAATGGATTAGAGACATTGATTTATAAAGAATCAAATCGGCTATTAGCTATTAAAAACGAATTGCAAAAATGTGGTGCACAAATAAATATTATAAATCAATCCGAGATTGAACTTAAGTGTCAAAAATTAGATCTAAAAAAAAATGTTAATTTTAAGTCTTATGATGATCATAGAATAATAATGAGTCTTGCTCCCCTTGCCTTACGTTTTAAATCAGTATCTATAAATAATATTGAAAATACAGAGAAATCATATCCAAATTTTTGGACTGATTTAAAAAAATTATCTTTTAATTTAAAAAAAATATAACTTAAGATGAGTATTAATGAAATTTTAACAGTAGGTTTAACACTTTTTGCAATTATTGATATTTTGGGATCTATTCCTATAATTATTTCTTTAAGATCAAAAATTGGTAATATTGAGTCAGGTAAAGCTACTCTTGCATCTGGTTTAATTATGATAATCTTTTTATTCTTAGGAGAAAAAATACTTCATATAATTGGGATAGATCTATCATCTTTTGCAATTGCAGGTGCGATAGTGATTTTTCTTTTAGCTATTGAGATGATTTTAAACATAGAATTATTTAAATCTGACAAAAATGATCAATCAGGTAGCATAGTTCCAATTGCTTTCCCCTTGATTTCAGGATCAGGTACCTTGACAACAATTATTTCTTTAAGATCAACATACTCAATCGAAATTATTTCTATTGGAATCATAATTAATTTATTTTTTGTTTATTTAGTTTTGAAATCTACAATTAAAATTGAAAATTTTTTAGGCCAAGGAGGAATAAATGTTCTAAGAAGGATTTTTGGGATTATTTTGATGGCAATATCAATTAAATTAATTCAAATTCATTTATAATTAAAAATTATATTGAATTCTAGTAAATACAGATTTAGTAATATTTTCTGATTTATCAAATACTTTAAGCCATATATTTTGACTAATTATCATTAAATCAATTTTGTTTGATATTGAATAAGTCAATTGAGGACTTAAAAAGATAAAATTTAATTTATGATCATGGATTATGAAAAACCCAATTTGAGTTAAATCACTCACAGATTTATTAATTTGATAAGAGAAGTTGTATTTAAAAGGCATTGGAGATTTTGCTGACACATTTAAATTAAATAAATTAAATGAATTTAACTCTGAATATCCAGAATTATAAAGACATCCTAAATTTAAATATAAATTATTTTTAAAAATATAATCCAGGAAAACACTTCCTACTAATAAGTTATTTTCTGTAGATAATTTTGTTTTGAAAAAAGAAAATTCTCCCTTAAACCCTAATTTAAAAATTTGTCCAGACCATCCTAATCCGAAAATGTCGTCATCTGTATTATCTGCATACAAAAATTGATAATCGTATTTAAAGTAATTTAATTTCAATAAAAATGCTTTTATTTTTTCATTTATTACATATTCAAAAGAATTGAAATTATTTAAATAATATTGAATTCTTATTGCATCATTTCCAGGTCTTTCAATATAATCAAAATCAAAAATATTTAGTTGATTGAATAAATCATGAGAATTCCAAAAGTTTTGAATCCCCCAATTGATTCTTTGTTTTCCCATACTTATATTAAGGTTATTTTTATCAAATTCAAAATAAATTCTATCAATTTGGTTCAAAAGAGCAAATTTTTCTTTTGAGGATGAAATTGTATTAGGTAAATTAATATTTTGGTTTCTAAAATTAAATAGATTTTTTTCCCATTGAAAGCCCCTGATAAATCTATTTCTAATACCTATTACAGATTTAAAATGATTTCCGAAAAATATTTTAGCATTATATCTAAATTGAATTTGATTATCAAACCAATAATTTTTATTAAATGTTAAAATATTAAAGTCAGAGTTTATTGAACTGTAAGAGTTGAGATTACTCAAATAATAATCATCAGTGTACTCTATTTGAGATAAACATATAGATGGAATTAATGATATTAATATATAAAGTCTGCTAATTTTTTTCATCTGAAATTATTTTCCCATCTTCAATCGTGATAATTCTTTTAGCCCTATTTATAACTCTTTGATCATGAGTTGAAAATAAGAAAGTAATATTTTGTTCTTTATTCATTTTAGCCATCAGATCTAATAATTTATTAGTAGATTTTGAATCTAAATTTGCTGTTGGTTCATCAGCTAGAATAAATGATGGGTTAGATGCTAAAGCTCTTGCTACTGCAACTCGTTGTTGTTGTCCACCTGATAATTGATTTGGTCTAGAATTAATTTTATTTTCTAATCCAACATACTTTAGTAATTCTGTGCTTCTTTCTTTTCTTATTAAATGATTAATTCCTTGAAGTAACATTATGAATTCTACATTTTCAATTGCAGTTAAAACAGGAATTAGATTATATGCTTGGAAAATAAATCCAATATTATTAAGACGAAAATCAATTAATTCATTTTCATTTAAATTATTGAGTTTTACATTATTTATAATCACTTCACCTGATGTCAACTTATCTAGTCCTCCAATCATATTCAAAAGAGTAGTTTTTCCTGAACCTGAAGGGCCAACAATTGCAGAAAATTCTCCCTTTTCAATATCCAAATTAATTTCATCAATTGCTTTGAAAGATAAATTACTTGAGTTGTATACTTTAACTAATTTTTTTGCAGAAATTATCTTCATTTTAAATAGTTTTGATTGCTTCAGTTGGTTTTAATTTAAGTGCCTTTTTTGAGGGAAATATTGATGAAAATAAAGTAAATACTAATACTAATAATGTTATATAAATGTAATAATTAGTATCAATTTTTGGATAAATTGTGCTAGATAATCCAACTGACTCAAGTCCATTTTTAAATATAGATAAATTTATTCCATTTTTAGACGTCAAATAAATGGTCATATATGCCAGTATCATTCCAAAAGGTCCACCTATGAGTGATAATAAGAATGTTTCATATAAAATTAAAGTAAAAATTTTAAATTTATTCATACCAATAGCCATAAGCATTCCTAATTCTCTTCTTCTTTCAAAAACAGCCATTAGCATGGTATTTATAATTCCAAAAATTAATGCTAACATTATAATTACCATAATGAGAAATAACCAAGTTTCCATAACTTCATCAGCGTAAGCAAGTTCTGGTGCTATGTTTTTCCAATTTTCAATTAAACACTCATTAAAGTTTGTTTTTAGTTTATTTTCAATATTATTAAGTTCATTAATATCAGTAAGTAAAATTGCAATTTCATGAAAACTATTATCATTTGAAATTCTTTGAAAGTCTTCACTTAATAAGAAAATATTTTGCTCATCATATTTAGTATATTGAGTTTTAAAAATACCACAAATTCTAAATGCACCAGATATAATTTCATTATTGGAATTTTGAAATGTGACTACAACTTTTGACTTTAACTTAACATTTAATTTTTTTGCTAGAGCATCTCCAATTAAAATGCTGTTTTTTTCATTTTTTCAAAGAAATCTCCCTCGATTACTTTTTTACTTATACTAGTTACCAGAATTTCTTTACTTGGCTCAATACCTATTATTTTTACGCCATTACTATTTATTGTTGAACTTATCATACCTAGAGATAAAGTTCTTTTACAAAATGATTTTATTTGTTTAATTTCATTAACAAATTTTACAATCTTATTATGCTCTTTCAAATTAAATTTGTTGTTGTAATCTTTTTTAAATTTTGGGTTGTGTATTTGTAAGTGAGAGATTGAGCTGTTAATTGTTTCAGATGTCCTCTGATGGTTAATTCCATAACAAAATGCAATTACAAACAAGCCAGCCCATATACCTAAAGCTATTGAAAAAATTACTACAGATGACCTCAAAGGAGTTCTCCAAATATTAAGAAAGGCTATTTTAATTATAGTTAACATTATATTTTGAGTCCTTTAATTGGTTTTAAGAAAAATATTTTTGTGGATGGATAAAAGCTACATACTAAAACAATTATAGTAATAATTGAAATATGATTTAAAGCAATATTTAAATCTAATGAAGCAGGGATAACAGGTTCAAATCCATATTCTTCAATTGCAGAAGCAGCTTTCCCTCCTATTCTGTATGGAAAGTAATAAAAGTAATATCTAACAGGCGTTACTAATATTAATCCAATAATTGAGGAAAAAAAACTCATCAATAAGCACTCTAAGATAACAACTAATACTAGTTTAATTTTATGCATTCCAATAGATATAAGTATAGAAAACTCCTTTATTCTTTCAGTTGTCATCATAAGTATAGTCCCGAAAATACCAAATGATAAAATCATATATAATATTCCTAAGATTACTAAACCGCCGGCACTATCTGCTTGGATAGTTTGAACTAGCTCTGGAAGAAGATTTTTCCAATTCATTACAACTAAATCTTCATCAAGATTTGTTTTTAAAATTTCTATTGTCTTTTCTACTTTAGACTTGTTTTTAATATCTACTACCAAAGATGTATTTCTATTTTCTGCATCATATAAAGTCTGAGCAGATTTAATTGGCATAATTATTAGTCTCTCATTTATATCTGGTACAGGGAATTTAATTATACCTTCTATTTTAAAAATACCACTTGCACTTGAACCATGAAATCCTTGACCAAGAAGAACTATGCTGTCATTACATCTAAGATTATAATATTCTGATAAACCATCACTAATTAATATGTTTGAGCTAGAATTTTCAGGTATAAAACCTTTAACTATTTTAGAGTTTAAATTCATGAACAAATTTTCTTTTTCAAGATTTGCACCTATCACAATTGTTCCCCTTGTTAAGTTGTTTGCAGCACTTAAGGCAAAACTTTCAAATCTTTCGTTAAATGATGACACATTGTAAGAATTGCTTATTTTTTTTTGAAGATTCATATTTACAGTAAAACTATTATCAATAGTTCTCTCATTCCAGTAATCTTTATTTTGGATTTGAATATATCCACTGTACATCCCAACCATATTTTCTACCATCTTATCATATACACCAATTTGTAATGATCTGGCAAAAATTGAAAAAAAAACAGCACAAATCATTGATGAGATAGTTATAATACTTCTTTGTTTATTTCTCCAAATATTACGCCAAGCAAGATTTAAATACAGTTTCATTATTTAATTCTTTTCATATTTTGTTTGCTAAAAAAGTTAGAATTTATATTGATATTAAAATCAATTTCGTTGTAAATTAATGTGGTTTTAGAATCAGGATTTTCATAAATTGGAATGACAGTTATTTTTGAAGGAAGTTTTTTATTATTAAATAATTTAATTTCTGATAATTTCATGATATTTATAAGTTCACCTTCTTCATCATAAAATTCACTTCTTCTTTGAAAATAAAAACTTTTGTCAATAAAGGTTATTATTTTCCCCCAAACAACTGGTGCATCATCTTTAGGGATTAATTTAATTTTGAAACATGAACTGCTATCAATCAAGGTATCGCCTAACAAAAAGTGAGAATAATCGTCAAGAATAGAGGATTCTCTAATCAAATCATCGTTTGTGAAGTCTGATCCCATCCAAGATTGCATCATCATTGATGGAGGTAGTTTAATGATTCTTTCAATTTTGGGCTGCCAATTCCAAATTTCATTCTCCTTTTTTAAAAAGACTGTTCCCCTATCTCTGGAGGGTGCCGTAATTAAAATTAAAGAATAATTTGTTCCAAGACTCCATGCTTTCAAACTCATTTTTCTTTCCCACTTTGGTCTATTAATTGTAATCGAAATATCAACTTTTTGACTATTTCCAATAGTATAATTCTGGGATTTTTCAATAATTTCATACGCATTTTGAGCATTTAAGTCAAAACTTAATAAGATTAAAATTATAAATTTTTTCATTTTAATATTTAATTCCAATTTTATCATAAATAAATGAAAGTAACCAGGCTGGACCAATCATTAAAAAAAAAATATCTTCAAGAAAAGATGGTTTTTTCCCCTCTATTTTATGTCCAATTAATTGAAAAATCCATGAAAATAGAAATATTAACACTGGTAAAATTTCAAAATTTGCATTGCTGATAGAAAAAATTATGTAATAATTAAGAATTGAAAAAAGGAACATTCCAATTGCAATTTGTATTGAATAATACAAATAAAATATAACACCAAATAATATAATAACAAATGCTAGGTTACATAAATAATTTGGTATTAGTGAATTTAAAAATGTTAATTTTATAAAATAGGTTAACCAGATTATTGAAAAGAAAATTAAAGGAACACAAAACCAGTGAATTAACTTATTTATAGAATTTTGATGGCTTTCACCATATATATCAAAGTAAGTTTTGATACTGGACATTTATGAAGTTCTAAATTTAAATTTATGTTCTGATAGATCACTATTTGCTTTTAAAATTTTGTCTTTTAAAGACATTTTATACTCAATTAGTTTTTTCATAACCTCTTTATCCCCAGTTCCAATTATTTGCGTTGCTAAAATAGCTGCATTCTGAGAAGCATCTAGACCAACTGTTGCAACTGGAATTCCAGGGGGCATTTGAAGTATTGATAGTATTGAATCCCATCCATCAATTGAGATTGAGGATCTGCAAGGTACACCAATTATTGGTAAATGAGTAAATGCAGCCATCACTCCTGGAAGATGAGCTGCACCTCCGGCACCAGCTATAATAACTTTTATTTCAGTTTCTAATAATTTTTGTGCATATTCTTCTACTTGTTTAGGAGTTCTATGAGCAGATAATGCATTTACTTCAAATGGAATTTCTAAATTATCAAGAAATTTTGCTGCTTTACTCATAACTGGCCAGTCTGATGTACTGCCCATAATTATACTTACTAATGGTTTCATTTTCATTTTTTTTTACAAAAATATAACTTTAAGAATAATTATAAAACTAATTGCATACAGATTATTTTTTTTAGAATTGATTTTTTATTTAATTAGTATAAAATTCATCAAAAATATAATGATTAATATAATTTTATTTGGTCCACCTGGATCTGGCAAAGGAACTCAATCAGTTAAAATTTCAAAAAAGTATAATTTATCTCATTTATCAACTGGAGATATTTTTAGAATGAACATTAAAAATAAAACTGATTTGGGAAAAAAAGCAATTTTCTATATTAATAAAGGAAATTTAGTTCCAGATGATATAACTCTTGCTATGTTAAAAAATGAATTCAATTCTTTTAAAAATACAAATGGATTTATTTTTGATGGTTTCCCAAGAACAATTTTTCAAGCAAATAACTTAGATGAATTTTTAAAAAGTAAAAATACCAAGGTGTCTTCCGTAATATCTTTAGAAGTTGACGAAATAGAGCTGACTAGAAGACTTTTATTGAGGGGAGTCAATAGTAAAAGAGATGATGATAGGGATAAAGATGTAATTAAAAATAGAATTCAGGTTTACAAAAAAGAAACCTTTATTTTAAAAAATTATTATGACTCAAAAGAAATTTTATCTGAAGTTAATGGTATAGGTTCTATTGATGAAATTTTTAAAAATATATCTGATAAATTAGATTTAATAATAGAGTGAAATCAAAATTATCAAATTTTATAGATTATGTAAAAATTTATTGTAAAGCTGGGAAAGGTGGTTCTGGATCATCTCACCTTCATAGATCTAGACTAACTTCAAAAGGTGGACCAGATGGAGGAGATGGAGGCAGAGGAGGTAATATTTACGTACAAGGTAATGATCAAATGTGGACTTTGCTTCATTTGAAATATACCAAACATATTAAAGCTGGAAATGGCGGTTATGGTTCTTCAAATAATTCTTCTGGTATTAATGGAAAAGATATTTATATTGATGTCCCATTAGGTACTATTGCGAGAGATGCTGAATCTAAAAAATTTATATTTGAAATTACTTCACATAAAGAAAAAAAAATTTTGAGAAAAGGAGGTCTAGGTGGAAGAGGAAATACATGGTTTAAAAATTCTATTAGGCAAACTCCTAGGTATGCTCAATCTGGTATTTTAGGTGATGAGGGGTGGAATATTCTAGAACTTAAAGTTTTAGCAGATGTAGGTTTAGTAGGTTATCCAAATTCTGGTAAGTCAACACTATTATCAGTGTTAACTGCAGCAAAACCTAAAATTGGAGACTATCCGTTTACAACTTTAGTCCCAAATCTAGGTATAGTATCTTATAGAGATAACAAATCTTTTATAATGGCGGATATTCCAGGAATAATCAAAGGAGCATCAAATGGAAAAGGTTTAGGATTCAGATTTTTAAGACATATTGAAAGAAATTCAATTTTATTATTTATTATTTCTTCAGATTCAAATGATATTAATAAGGAATTTAAAATACTTATAAATGAATTAAAACAATATAATAAGGAGTTATTAGATAAAGAAATAATTTTGGGAATTTCAAAATCAGATTTATTAGATAGAGAATTGATCCAAGAAGTTGAAAATAATTTATCAAAAAATATTAATTATGTATTTTTCTCATCAATTACAAATTCAGGTTTAATGGATTTGAAAGATCAAATATGGAAAAAATTAAATGATTGAAAACATAATAAATTTTGACAAGAACCTTTTTATTAAATTAAATAATTTGGGAACTGAAAAATTTGATTTTATTTGGATATTTTTAACTTCTACCAAAGCTTCAATTCCCTTTATTGTATTAATATTATATTTAATTTATAAGAAGTACAACAATAAGTATTATCAGATATTATTATTATTATTATCTTGTATTTGTTTAAGTGATATAATTTCAGTTAACTGTTTTAAAAATGTTTTTATGAGATA
>MDTB01179201.1_pt1 | contig 76018 bp, 63 predicted proteins | sample 811161 | NCBI WGS metagenome assembly MDTB01 (sample SAMN05326650, study PRJNA326480) | marine metagenome | isolation source: seawater | place: Mediterranean Sea | collected 2009 | reverse complement strand
TAAAATCTCCATCCCAAGAACCATTTAAAAAGTTTTGATCAACAGAATTAAATATGTATCCATGAGATGATAAAAATTCTCCTAGATAATTATAACCGTTATCAGAGAATTCTTGCATGGAATGATTTCCATGAATTATAGATACAATTGGATACTTTTCATTTCCATCTGGAATCCACAATCTTCCGTTCAAAGGAATATTTTCTTTATTGAATCCCCAAAAAATCTCTCTCCAATTAATTTTTGATTGGTTCCAATCACCTTCCATTATCTCTGAAGCATCTATGCTATAAGATAAAAAATCTGGATTTTTGTACTCATTTCTGTGCTTGTCTTCTCCTGTCGAGTAGGTAAAATAGTTTGAATCGGTATCTCCTTTACTATATTCAAATAAATCTAAACTATCACTTACCCAAATATTTTCTTCATTGAAAAAATAATATGAAACTATTGTTATGGAGAGAGTTGAATATATGATCCAGCGAAATTGATTTCTTAAAATATTAATAGTTAAAAGAAAAATTAATAATAAAAAAATAAGATAAATAGGGACTGGTATTGATGAGTAAATTGTTTTTTTAAGATAAAATAGTACAATCACGGAGCTTATTTGAATTGCTGAGTATGAAATTAAATTCACCAATGTGTAAGAGAAAAAATAAAATAAAAGAAGAAGAAATGATACAATTAAAAATGATAAAGATCCAATATCTATGGAACTAGTATTAATGGATGAAATACCTATTACAAAAAGTGTTGTGATTAAAAAAGATTTCTCAAAATCATCAAGATTAAAAAATAATTTCATGATAAAAAGTTATAAATTTCAAGAGAAATCTTTGCAAGAAAATCTGCCCCTTCTACATCGTCTTCCAAGTTTTTTGATAAAAGTACTAAAATATATTTTTTATTATTTCCAACATAAACAATTCCGCTATCATGTCTCACCCCACTAATCCAACCTGTTTTGTGAGCAACTTCTACGTTTTCAGGTAAATATTTTGGTATTATATCGTTGTATACTTGATCTTTTAAAATTCTAATCATTTTATTTGATGATTCATTATTTACTATTTCTCCCATAGCAAGTTTTTCGTAAATTATTAAAAGATCAGCTGCAGTTGTACTATTACTTAATCCCAAATCAAAAGCTTTTAAATCACCAACACCTCTCAGCACTTTCATATTTTTAGCTCCGATATTTTTCATTGTATTATTTACATCCTCCACATTCAGGTAATCAATTAAAAGATTAGTTCCGAAATTGCTACTTCTAGTTATCATGTCATATACCAGTTTATCAGTAGAAATATATTTACCTAAGTTCTCATATATATCTTCATCGCTATCATCAAAAGACGATAATTCAAATTTACTTCCATCAACAATACTTGAGAATTCATTATTTATGAGTAAAGAATCATCAGAACTTATTTTTCCTTCATTGATTTTTTTGAAAAACTCAATCATTACAGGGGTTTTCATTGTGCTTGCTGCGTGAAAAAATTCATTTTCATTAATTAAGATAGATTTACCATCATCCATATTTTTTAAAGCAATTGCAAATGTGCCTTTATGCGATTTCAATAAATTTTTTAATTTATTCTCAAAAGCATCGTAATCCTTTTCAGCATAACAGGAGAATAATAGAAAAAGAAATAGAGAATAGTAGAATTTCAATTATTTTGAATATTTATATTATCAATATAATTATTTTTAAATATCATTTTAATTAAAATATAAATTATGCGATTCATATTTCTTCTTTTTATAAGTTTTAATGTTTTATCACAGTCAGAATATTATCCTGGTAAAGATTGGGTTGAACAATCACCTAATTCGCAGGGTCTAGATAATAGGCTGATATCAGATGCAATTCTTTTCGCAGAAGAAAATGAAAATTCAGTCAGTAATGATTTAAGAATTTCTATTTTAAATTCATTCGGTAGAGAACCAGGTTATAGAATAAAAGGACCAACAAAATTCAGAGGAGAACCCAATGGTCTTGTAATAAAAAATGGATATATAATAGGGAAGTGGGGAGATGTTGAGAGAGTTGATATGACATTTAGCGTTACGAAGAGTTATTTATCTACTGTTGCAGCAATTGCATATGATGACGGAATTATAAACTTGGATGACAAACTAAAAAAATATGTCTGGGACGGGAAGTTTGATGATCCTCATAACAGCAGAATAACATGGCACCATCTTCTTAATCAATCATCAGAATGGTCAGGAAGTTTATTTGGTACATATGACTGGGCTGACAGACCACCTAAGGGACTTAGTGTTGAAGAAATTAAAAAACAGAAATTGTCAGAACCAGGAAAAGCTTACAAGTATAACGATATAAGAGTGAATTTACTTTCGTTTTCATTACTCAATGTATTTAGAGAGCCTTTACCTAAAATATTAAAAACAAGGGTAATGGATGAAATTGATGCCTCTTCAACGTGGCGGTGGTATGGATATGATAACTCAATGTTAGTTATGGACGGAGTAAATATCCAGTCAGTAAGTGGAGGTGGACACTTTGGCGGTGGAATATTTATAAACTCATTAGATCATGCTAGGTTTGGTCTATTGTTTTTAAGAGATGGTAAGTGGAATGGAAAAAAAATAATATCAAAAGATTGGATATCAAAAATGAAGATTCCTTCAGAAAATAATCCATCCTATGGATATATGTGGTGGTTAAATAGGGGTGATAGAAAATGGCAAGATCTTTCTGAAAATATTTATTACGGATCAGGTTTTGGTGGAAATTATGTTGTAGTTGTTCCTGATTATGATATAGTAATAGTAGCAAGGTGGATAGACTCCTCAAAAATTGGAGATTTTGTTAGAAAAGTCATTCAAGCTCATAAATAATCATTAATCTTTCTGTTTGAAATTTTATTTGATAGTTGTAGATTAGATTAATGAGATACTTAAGTTTACTCTTATCAACCATATTAATTTCTTGTAATTCTAATAAAACACTTGATATAGATGAATCTGTTGAGGTTTTAAGAGATGATTTTGGTATTAATCACATCTACGCAAAAAATCAAGATGATCTATTTTTTATGCAAGGCTATCTCTCTGCAAGAGATAGATTATTTCAGTTTGAGATATGGAGAAGACAAGCTACTGGAACTGTGTCAGAGATTTTTGGAGAGTCAGAATTAAAAAGAGATATTGGAACAAGACTATTTATGTTTAGAGGTGATATAGAAGATGAATTAAATCACTATCATGAAGATGGGTATGAAATAATAACATCTTACACAAACGGAGTAAATGCATACATTAATGAGGTTTTGGGAAATCCTGAGTTGTTACCAATTGAGTTTGAACTCCTTGGTATTAAGCCAAAAATCTGGATACCTGAAGTAGTTATTTCTAGGCATCAAGGACTTTTAGGAAATATTAACCAGGAGCTTAACATAGGTAGAGCTGTATCAAGAATAGGAGAGAATAAAGTTAAAGATTTTCTATGGTTACATCCAAAAGAACCTTCGCTAGAACTAAATGATAAAATTCAAAAAGAGGATTTAGATAATGATATATTGGAATTGTATGACGCATTTAGGAAACCAATTAACTTTAAAAGGGAATACATAAAACAAGAATATAGAGGTGATTTTGAAGATAATTTAACCTCATTTGAAAAACATTTTGAATTTAATGATGAATTGTCAATTGGTAGTAATAATTGGGCAATTTCAGGTAATAAATCTCAAAGTGGATTTCCTATTCTTGCAAATGACCCTCATAGAAGTATTGTTGCACCATCATTAAGATACCTATCTCATCTTGTTGCTCCAGGTTGGAATGTAATTGGTGGTGGAGAACCAGAAATTCCTGGCATATCAATTGGTCACAATGGCTTTGGAGCCTGGGGTTTGACTGTTTTCAGGACAGATGCTGAGGATCTATACGTATATGAATTAGATCCAAATGACAAAGAAAAATATTGGCACAATGGGGAGTGGTTAACCTTTAAAACTATAAAAGAATCTATTAAAGTTAGGGGAATGAATGATCAGAATATAGATTTAAGATATTCGATTCATGGTCCTGTTACATTTATTGATAGTCAAAGAAATAAAGGATATTCAGTGAGATGTGGTTGGTTAGAAGTTGGAGGATCACCGTATCTTGCTTCTTTGAGAATGAACCAATCAAATTCCTGGGAGGAATTCAGAGAGGCATGTAACTTTAGTAATATTCCAGGAGAGAATATGGTTTGGGCAGACAGAGAAGGAAATATAGGTTGGCAGTCAGTCGGTATTGCACCAATTAGAAATACACACAGTGGTCTTGTCCCAGTTATGGGCGATGGAAATTATGAGTGGGAAGGGTATCTACCGATCATCGAAAAACCAAATATATTTAATCCTGAGAATGAGTTTTTTGCTACAGCTAATCAAAATGTGACCCCAAGTTCCTATGATAAGTGGAATGCAATCGGATTTTCTTGGTCTGATCCTTACAGGGGAGATAGAGTTAATCAAGTTCTTGAAAAAGGGTCAAATATAACTATGGATGATATGATAAGTTTACAGGTCGATTATCTTTCAATTCCATCAATTCAAATAATTGAAATGTCTAATAATTTGGAATTGATTGAGCCATACAAATCCTATCTCCAAAAACTTAAATTTTGGAATAATAAATTAGAAAAAAATTCCTCAGAGGCATTAGTTTATGTTAATTGGGAGAGGGAAATTATGAAGCGATTTCATAAGAAATACGTTCCTGACCAGGTAAGAGGCATCATAGATGTTCAGTTAATTAAAGTAATTCAAAAACTTAGAGAATCAAAATCGGTTGATAGGGATCAATTTTTGAAAGAAACATTTATATCTTCCATTGATCAGCTTGAGTTAGAGTTTGGTAATAATTATGATAATTGGGTGTATGGCCAAAATAAATACAAACACATAAAAGTTAAACATCCATTAGAAAGTATTGTAAATGACTCAGTAAATAAAATATTAAGTTTTAATTCTTATCCAAGAGGTGGTAATGCATATACCCCAGGATCAACAGGCTCTAATCTTAGTCAATCCTCAGGTGCAACTTTTCGTGTCATTATTGACACAGAGGATTGGGATAATTCAGTTGCCTCCAATGCTCCAGGTCAATCAGGAAATCCCGACAGTAAATTTTATAGAAATTTATACAAAGAATGGGCTGAAGATAAATATTTTAAGTTGTTGTATTCCAAAGAAGAAATACTAAAAAACCTTCACAAGAGAGAAATATTTTACCCTAATTAGATGATTATTAGATTCTTATATATTGTAATTCTTTTAAATCTTTTTTCATGTGGTACATCAAATAATAATCCACCAAATGTTATTGTAATAATAAGTGATGACCAAGGATATGCAGATGTTGGATTTCATGGTAGTAATGAAATTTTTACTCCAAATATTGATAGGATAGCTAAAAATGGAGTTGTTTTTTCTGAAGGGTATGTCTCATATGCAGTATGTTCTCCAAGTAGAGCAGGGTTAATTACAGGAAGATATCAAAATAGATTTGGGTATTCGCGCAATATTTTGCTTGCTCCAAACGATTCATTAATGGGACTGCCATTATCTGAGCAGACCCTTCCAGATGTTTTGAATAATGTGGATTATAAAACTAAAGTAATCGGTAAATGGCATCTTGGGGCACATAAATCTCTTGTTCCTGAGAAAAGAGGATTTGATGAGTTTTTTGGATTTTTAATTGGTGGACATAGGTACTTCCCAGAAGATCTTACCATAAATGATTTAACCAAAGCTAGAAGACAGATGGATGGATATATCACTAAAATTTATGATAATGGTAAAAGAATAAATACCAAAAAATATTTGACAGAGGAATTATCAGATAATGCAGTAAAATTTATTGAAGATAATTCTGATAACCCTTTTTTCTTGTATTTGTCATACAATGCTCCCCATACTCCTCTGCAGGCAACAACTAAAGATTTAGAAAGAAATAAACACATTGATATTGAAAAGAGACAAACGTACGCTGCTATGGTATCATCTATGGATGATGGAATTGGATTAATATTAGATAAACTTGAGCAAAAAAATATTTTTGAAAATACAATAGTATTTTTCTTTTCAGATAATGGGGGAGTAGAGTGGTATAATTTTTCTGATAATGGACCTTTAAGAGGAATTAAAGGAGATTTTTTTGAGGGTGGAATAAGAGTTCCATTCACAATGCAGTGGCCAAATAAAATTAAACCAGGAACTATATATGATAAGCCAATTATTGCATTAGATATCTTTGCAACTGTTGCATCAGCTGCAAAAGCAGAAAAACATATTAAAAATGAAATTGATGGGGTGAACCTTATACCATATTTAAGTGGTAATAAATCTGGATCGCCACACGAATATTTATACTGGAAGAATCCTGACAAGGATGTTGATGTGATAAGAGATGACAGGTATAAGTATCTTAGAATTAAAGATGATGAATACATATTTGACTTAAAAAATGATATAGGTGAGGAATCGAACATTATTGATTTATCCAAACCTATCTATGATCGATTAAAATCTCAATTTAAGTTGTGGGAAAAAGATATGATTGATCCTGTTTTTATGGATTTAGGTATGGGAAAAGAATATGATAAACTAAATCCAGGTAGGTGGAACCAAGCTAGCCAAGAGAAATAGTAATAGGCCATCCTATAAACTGTTTAGCATTATTATCTCTAACATCCTGGTATCTAGGCCAACACTCAAATGTAACCTCTTTCTTTTTTTTATTAAACTTTATTATTCCATATCCAGAACCACTTGAGTTTGAATCTGGATTTGCATATGCATGCATAGTAATTTTATTATTGAATCCATCCAAGTATCTACCATTCCACGGCAAAACTTTATTAGATTTTTTACCTGATTTTTCATTTTTAGGCCACCACCACCTGCTGTAGTAATTATTAACAATTGCTGGAACAACAAAAGCCCATGGACCATCTTCAAATTTATCAATCCCATGATGTATAACTGTTGCAAGATGTTGATCACCAGCTATATGAACAGCATTTGCTTCTTTTATTAGTTTTAATGCCTTATTTCTTCCTTTTTGTGGCCAACCATTAGAATCTAAATCTGCATGAAGCCTGTTTTCTTTATTACCATGAAGGTGAGCCCCACCGCATAAACCAGTTTGAGAAAGTACTGCTTTCATAATTGAACCACTTTCATTCTTACCCCATTCTTCAAGAAACTTATGCTGTCTTTCTCCCAACAAATTCAGATTATCTAAATCAATAGATTTGGGATCATAATTAGTATTATTTATATGATCTGGTCTAGGGCCTTGTTTTGGTATTTTATCTTTTGGTCCTGATTTGAATTTTCTATCTTCAATTATAGCAAAATCTATACCTCCATATTCAACATTGGTGTAATAAACTCCAATTCCTTGTTTAATTGGTGCGTCATCAAAAGGGTCGGGTAAATGACTAGTCTGAGCTCTTTCAACCATTTTGACGTACTCATAATGATAAAAATAACCTCCATCATTTCCAGCTGGTGAGGATGCAACTTTACCGCTCTCTCCCCATAAATTTCCCTGACCAATATCATGATCATCAGGAATTGTTATACACGGCCTTTCACGAAATATTTCTCTGAATTGCATTCCAAATTTTAGCCATGCAGCAGTATGTTCTTTGTGATCATAAGACTGATCACCAGCAAAAAAGAGAATGTCGGGATCAATTTGATTTATATTATTTACATATTCTTTTCTGTCACCTCTGTCTTTATTACTGTTACATGAAAATGCAGCTAAAACTATATTTTCTTCTTCAGTAGGGTTTTTCCTAATCAAACCAATAAATTCAGCATTGGGTCCATGATTAAGTTTATATTTTACATCTTTAGAATCGTCCCATTCAGTAATTTTAAAGGTTGTAGACCAACCAATATCATTTATTTTATTGGTTTTTATTTTTTTCCATTTTCCATTTTTTTCTATCTCCAATGAAACATATCTAGACTCATCTGGATAAAGAGGAAAGAGCTGTGCTGATAACTTAACTGTTTTATTTGATAGTGTATAAATACCAAAAGCAATAACATTTTCTCTTTCTACTTTTAATTCTATAATTTCATTTTCTGATCTATTCCACCAATCATTTGTACATAATATATCTAAATCTGAAAAAACTGGCTTTATATAGTTTTTTGTTTTTCCTTCACTGGAAAATAATGGAGAAGATGCAATTGCGGCTCCCGTGATTGATGTCTTTTTAATGAAATTACGTCTATTAATTTTGTTCATAATAATTTCAATTTTTGTTTTATGTTAAATTAAGAATTAATTTATTTAATTTATAAAAAAATGTATATATGATAAAAAACAGATTTCTATTATTTACTTTCTTTTTATTTACTTCTTTCGGATGTAAAACCAATTACTCACCAAAAGATAATTTTTCAATCTTTATTCAAAAATTCAATAAATATCAAAAGGATAATTCTATAAGTGTTGATAGGATGAGTGAAGCTTATTTGATGGATCAATTAATGGATACAAAAAATAGATTGGAGAGTTTAAGAGTCATAGGTTTTGATAAATTGAATTTTGAAGATCAGATAGATTATAAGTTTGTTGAAAGTATTCTAGTTGGGAAAGAAATTGTTAATGAATTTCATAAGCCCTGGAAAAAAGATCCTAGACAATACATGAAGTTTAGACAAATATCAAATACGATTAATGGACCATTTACTTGTGAGGAAAAATTAACATTTCTTCTCGAATATCTTCCTGTTGTGATTAAAGATTTAGAATACGGGAAATCACAAATTACTTATTTTGTACCAAGATTTAATGAATTGGGATTATTTATGGCCAAAAGCTCAAATGATATTTTTGATGTTGATATTCCAAAATTTTTAGCAACATGTTCATTTAAAAATTTAGATAATGAAAATGTTGAATTATTGTTATTTCAGATAAATAAAAATCTAAAAGAATTTATATCCTTCCTTGAAAACGAAGTGCCAAAATTGGAAGTTTCTTCTTTTTCTTTAGGTAAAGAAGCATATAATAAAATGTTAAAGCATCAACTGCTTTTAGATTATAATGACGATATGTTGTGGGAGTTTGGATGGAAGGAGTTTAACAATACCTTAAAAAAAATGGATGAATTAGCCTTGAAAATAGATCCATCCAAGACAACAAAAGAATTATTAATAGAGATAAAAAATGAGTATCCTCATCCTGACAGTATGATTCAAGCTCACCAGTATTGGGTAGATAAATCTGGTGAACATATCAAAAATAAAAAATTGATCCCAATACCGTGGAAGGAGAGAGTGAACGTTGTACCTAGAGAAGTTTACCTTAGAAAAACCTCTTATTACGGAAATTTCTCAAGGTCAAAGGGTATTGATGATGAAGGATATTTCACTTCCGAATGGAAAATTAATCCTTTTGAACATCAATGGGATCAAAAAACAAAAGACGAATATCTTGTTGAACACGATTGGGGTGTAATATTAGTAACAGCTCCTCATGAGACGTATGCGGGACATCATATTCAGGGTTTGTATCAAATGCATAATTCCAGTGAGCTTAGAAGAAATAATGGACTCTCTTTATTTAGTGAAGGATGGGGTTTGTACAATGAACAGCTAATGCTAGAAACGGGATTTTATCCTAATGATAAAATCAAATTAAGGCAGCTACAATTAAGGCTTTGGAGAAATGCAAGAGTGATATATGATGTTGGTATGCACACAGAAAAAATGACTTATGAAGATGCAATCAGTTTAATGACTGAGAAAGTAGGTTTTTTGAGATGGGCAGCGCAACTCGAAATTGATTCTTCCTCATCCAGACCCGGTTATTTTATTGGCTATTTTATGGGTATGATAGAAATATTAAAAATGAGAGAGAATTATAGAAAAATGAAAGGCAAGGATTATAATATATCTGATTTCCATGAAAAGCTATTGCTTATAGGAAATATGCCACCCTCATTAATGGAAGATGTATTATTTAATAATTAAATGGATTTCAAAAAAAAATTATTAATTAAATATTCTTTAGAGTTTATTGTCATTGTCGTTGGAATCTCAGTTACTTTTTGGATTGATGAGTGGAATAGAAATAGACTGGAAAGAATACAACATATCAAAGACATTGAGTCAATAATTGATGACCTAGAGAATGATTCATTAATAATTGATAGGGTAAATACATCTTTAGATACTGGAAAAGTTAGATCTAATAAGCTAATTAATTTGATTGAGTTAAGATTTGATAAAAAAATAAATTATAAAAGATATCATGAAGAAATTATTAGGATTGGTTATCTCTGGTCATATCAAACTTTTTTTATGACTGACGCAACTTATAAGTCATTGATATCAAACGGAAGAATAAATCTTTTTCCACAAGAAATTCATAGCCTAATGAATAAATATTATGAAGCTACATATAAAAGAATAAATGATCATAATAAAATAGTAGACGATATAGCAATAAAATATTATACATATTACCATCCCTTTCTTGTATTATATACAAATGAGAATTTTAATAATAATTTATATCCTGACGTTAGGTTAGGTATTAGGGGAAGCGGTTCAAATTTTAATAATAGTTCTTTTAAGAAATTTAGAAATTTTTTTGAGAGTATTGAAATGAGGGAACATTACAATGGGATTAATTTTTATACAAAAACTCTAAATTTGAGAAATAGAGTAGGAAATTATACGAGAAGAATAATTGAGCTAGATACCCAAAGAATAAAGTTAACCGAATCAATTCATAATTATCTTAATACCTTAGTTTCGGATTAATTTTTTATCAATGATGAAGTTTATAAAATATGATGATATTATTAAATTACTTTATAAATTGATTTTAAAAATGACTATGAAAAATATTATAACCCCTATTTTAACGATTTTATTGATTTCTTGTATTTCTAATATTTCTGAAGATAAGTCTGAGTATGAATCTAGAGGAGACATTAAAATATTTGATGAGAAAGCAAATAAATTTGTAACATCTGAATTTAAAATCGAGTTATTAGCAGATTCTCTTTATCTTGCTGAAGGCCCACTTTGGGTTGAAAAATTAAATTCCTTACTCTTTACTCAAGCAGCTTCAAATAAAATATTTAGTTGGAATGAAACCGATGGATTATCTGTATACATAGACTCAAGTGGATATACTGGCATTGTTCCAGCTGAGCCTGATGGAATACTAGGATCAAATGGAATGACTTTAGATTCAAATGGGAATTTAATATTAACTCAGCATGGTGACAGGAGAATATCTAAATTAATAGACTGGGGAACAAGTAATTCTAGTTTCGAGACCATAATTGATAATTATGATGGCAAACTGTTCAACAGCCCTAATGATTTGGCATACGCAACTAATGGTGATCTCTATTTTACTGATCCTCCATATGGTTTTGGGCTAGAAAAACTTCTGACAAGTTCACTAAAAGAACAACCAGTTAATGGCGTTTATAAGTTAGCAAAAAATGGTGATTTATCACTTTTGATAGATGATATTACGTTACCAAATGGAATCGCTATTTCTCCGGATAATAAGACTTTATATGTTAATAATTCAGATGTAGATAATCCATTTATAACAAAGTTTGACATAACTGAGAGTGGTCTTGAAAATAGAGAGATATTTTTTGATGGGACTGAACTTACTAAAACAAATGAGGGTTGGTTTGATGGAATTAAAGTTCACTCATCTGGAACAGTTTTTTCAACCGGTCCTGGTGGTGTTTTTATTATAGACTCTGACGGGGACCATTTAGCAACGATAGGCACAACAAGCATCGCCTTAAATTGTGCTTTTGGTAAGGATGAGAAGAGCCTTTATATAACGGCTTTTGATTACCTTGCTAGAGTATCAATTAAATAAAATAATATGAAAAAATATATTTTTATCTCTATTATCATTTTTTACTCGTCATGTACAAAAGTTCAAGATAATTCTGATAATTCATCTTTCTTTGAAGTTATACAATCTGATAAAATAACATTTATTATTGATTTAAGAATTAATGAAAATAGTACTGAAAATCTCGATAATTTTATCTCTGAGATAACTCAAAATGTATTGGATAAAGAAGATTTTTGTTTAGAATATGCTTATTACTTATCAGAAGATAAAATGAACGTAACTCTTTATGAAAAATATAAAGATAGTAAAGGAGCTTTACAGCATGGAGAAAATTTCATTGAAAGCCCATATTTTGAAAGATTTTTTAATCTATTCAGCTTAGAAAAGTTTGTTGTAACAGGACCAGCTTCTGATGAGTTTAAAAAGTTTGCAAGTGATAATGGATTTGAAATAGAATATCAAAATCTCGTTAACGGATTTATAAGATAATGATGAAAAATTGGATTTTAATTTTACTTTTATCTGTTAATTATTTTTCTATTTATTCTCAGGATACTTTTAAGAATCTTGATGTATTTGAATTACAATATGTAACAGATCCACAAATTTCCCCTGACGGAACTAAGATAGTCTATGTGAGGACAGAGATGGATATCATGAAGGATGGAAGGACTTCGTCTCTTTGGATAATTAATTCTGACGGTACTAATCATCAGAAGTTAACTTCCAATACCTTTAACGAAAGTAATCCAGTTTGGAGCCCAGATGGAATAAGAATATCATTCATTTCTAGTAGTGATGATGGGAATGGCTCGGAAATACATGTCTATTGGATGAATTCTAGACAGTATTCATCCATTTCACAACTTGATGGCTCCCCGAGATCGCTCAAATGGTCACCTAATGGTAATTACCTTGCCTTTATCATGTTCGTTCCAGAGAAAACATTACAACTTGTCTCTCCTCCAAGAAAACCGAAAGACGCAAATTGGGCCGAAAAGCCAAGGATTACAGATAGATTGAAACATGAGGCAGATGGGTCAGGCTATATGAAAGAAGGTTTCTCACAAATCTTTATGATATCTTCAACTGGAGGTAAGCCAATTCAAGTAACTAAAGAAAAATTTAATCACTACTCATTTGACTGGATGTCAGGTTCAGATGGCTTTGTTTTCTCTTCAAATTATACTGAGGATTGGGAATATGACTTTAGAAATTCAGAAATTTATTCTATATCAGTTAATGGCTCTAATCTTCAACAACTGACAAATAGAAATGGACCTGACATGGGTGCAGCTGTATCACCAGATGGTAAATCGATTGCATATTTAGGGTATGAGGATAAGGTTCAAACCTACCAAATAAATAACTTAACAATAATGCATATTGATGGTAGCAACAAGAGAACTATTAATATTGACCTTGATAGAAATATAGAATCTCTGAAATGGTCTGCGGACGGAAAAAATTTATATTTTATGTATGATAACTATGGAAATACTAAAATAGCTACAACAAATTTAACTGGCAGAGTAAGAAAGTTAATTGACGATGTTGGTGGAACATCAATTGGTAGACCTTATGGTGGTGGTTCATTTTCGGTGTCATTAGAAGGTGAAATAAGCTATACATTAACATCCCCGTATCATCCAGCAGATATTGGTTATTACGAAGGAAATTTAATTAAAAGATTAACCAACCTTAATAATGACCTTTTAAGAGGTAAAGATTTAGGCGTCATTGAGGAGATTTGGTACAATTCATCTGTAGATGGTAGAAGAATTCAGGGTTGGATTGCTAAACCACCAGGTTTTGATAAAGAAAAAAAGTATCCCCTTATAGTTGAAAACCATGGTGGTCCAATAAGTAATTATGGTGATAGATTTTCTCCAGAAATATTATTGTATTCTGCTGCTGGTTATGTTGTTTTTTATCCAAATCCTAGAGGTAGTACAAGCTATGGTGAAGAATTTGGAAACCTGTTATATAGAAATTATCCTGGAGATGATTACCATGATGTAATGGATGGGGTGGATAAGATGCTTGAGCTTGGATATATTGATATGGAAAACCTATTTGTCACTGGAGGAAGTGCCGGTGGTATTATGACAGCTTGGATAATTGGAAAAACAGATAGATTTAAGGCATCAGCAGTCATTAAACCTGTAATGAATTGGATTTCAAAGACCTTAGTAGCAGATAACTATTATGGTTATGCTCACTCAAGATATGAGGGTCAGCCTTGGGAAAACTTTAATCATTATTGGAGCTTTTCACCAATATCTCTAGTTGGTAATATTGAAACACCAACAATGGTTATGGTTGGTCTCAACGACTTAAGGACACCTCCTTCAGAGTCAAAACAGTTATATCATGCCTTAAAGCTGAGGAAGATTGAGACTGTTTACGTTGAGATTCCTGGTGCATACCATAATATATCCAATAAACCTAGTCAGCTAATAACCAAGATTGATCATATTTTGTATTGGTTTAATAAGTACCTTAATTAGCATTTTTACTAATATTAATTAGATTTACTTAGATATTTTTAACTATTAATTTATTATCATGAAAAATGTATTATATATTTTAGTATTGGTTTTATCATTTTCTTGTAGTACAAATAATGTTACTATGACTTTTGATGATGAAAAATCAAATGCTATAAGATCTCATTATCAAAATTATCTAAAGAATGATGTTCCAGCCTTACAATCTTTGTGGTCACCTGATCTTAAGATTTATATGAATAGTGTTGAAGCATCAACAGTTACTGATATATCAGATTTGATTACAGTTCAACATGAGGTATTTGAAAATATTTCTATGAGTTTTAATTATGACGAAGGTAGTGACGATCTCGGAGTGTGGGTACAAACTATTAACTATCCAGCGATGAATGGTAATCCTCCTGCTACGATAACTCAGACTTGGTTTAATTGGTCTGCAATTGGAAAATCAAGTGGAAATACAATTACAATACCTGTCCATATTAGTTTTGAATGGGCTGATGGTAAAATTGTAAGAGAATGGCACAATTTTGATACAACAGCTATGATGGCTGAGATTGAACTTGCTAGTCAGGGATAAATAAAGAATAACCCTCTTTTTGAGGGTTATTTTATTTTAAATGTATATGTTTAAATTGATGACAAAGTTTTTTAAGATTTGTTTTTTATCACTTTTTATTTCATTAAATCTATTTTCAAAACAAGAAAATATTAATTTCTATAATTCATCAAATATTATTCAAATGTTGGATAAACTTGATGTCTTTGGAAAAGTTCTTTACATAGCAGCTCACCCGGATGATGAAAATACAAGACTTATAACCTACTTAGCCAACGAGAAAAAATATAAGACTGCCTACTTATCAATGACAAGAGGTGGTGGTGGACAAAATTTTATAGGAACTCACCTAAAAGAAAATTTGGGATTAATACGAACCCAAGAACTTTTGAAAGCAAGGGAACTAGACGGAGGAATTCAATTTTTTACCTCAGCTGTTGATTTTGGTTATTCAAAAGGACCAGTTGAATCTCTAGATTTTTGGGATGAGGAGAAGATGCTTCACGATTTTGTCTGGATTATAAGGAAATTTAGACCTGATATACTAATTACCAGATTTAATCAAACACCAGGAATAACCCATGGCCACCACACGGCATCAGCCATTTTAGCACAAAAAGCCTTTAATATGTCAGGAGATCCAGACGTATTTCCAGATCAACTAAAGCATGTTAAACCATGGAAACCTCAAAGAATATTTTGGAATACCTCTTCAAGATTTTTTAATCTAGATAAATATGATAAGGATAAGATGCTGAAGGTTGACGTTGGAATCTATAATAACTTGTTGGGGAAGTCATATAATGAAATTGCATCAGAGAGTAGATCAATGCATAAAAGTCAAGCCTTTGGAGCACTAAGAAGAAGAGGTAGTGAGATAGAATTATTTGTCCACACTCAAGGTAAAATGGCCAAGGATGACATGATGGAGGGAATTGATACTTCTTGGGAAAGAGTAAGACCACATGATAGGCTGAAGGAATTAATCAAGCAATCGAAAGATTCATTTGATATCAAAAAACCTCATTTGATCTCTTCTTATCTGGCTGGTATATACAGAGAATTAAATAGAATTACTGATAGGCATTGGAGGGAAATAAAGAAAAAAGAAATAAAAAATCTTATCAAGGTATCAACAGGATTATTTTTTGAATCTCTGTCAGATATTGAAATTGCTGCTCCTGGAGATAACATTAAAATTAATTTTGAGGCTATAAATAGGAGTCCTGTTGATATTAAACTCAAGAAAATTGTGATGTTAGATAAAGAAATATTGATAAACGATTCTCTTATAAATAATCAATTTTTCAGAAAAGAAATACCATTTACCGTCCCTGATGATTCAAAAATTTCTGAAAAGTACTGGCTTGTAAATAAGCCCTCATTTGGAAAATATTCAATAGATGATTTAAAAGATCTGGGTGCACCAGATAACTCATCAGATTTTACATCTAAATTTTATTTTGAGATTGAAGGCCAAGAAGTTGTTTATTCATCTCCACTTCAAAATAAAACTAATAATCCAACAAAAGGTGACGATTATAAGACTTTTAGCGTTGGGAATCCAATTTATATAAATCCCAAAAATGAGTTAGAGCTATTTGTAAATTCTAACAAAAAAGATATTGAAATTGATGTAATTGCTGGAAAAGATAATTATAAAGCAAATATATCTTTAGATGTTCCAGAGGGGGTTAAATATTCCCCAGAGTTTCATGCTGTTTCATTTGATAAAAATGGTGAGAAGAAAACTTTTAAGTTTGAGATTGACTTATCTGGTTCAAAGGAGACCAATTATGATATAAAATATAAGGCAACTGATGACAAAAACTCTTATTACAGAGGAATTGATTTTATAAGTTATGATCATATTCCTTTACAGACAAGATTTCCAGAATCATCGGTTTCAATTAAGAAATTTAATCTTGATTTTAAATCAAAAAAAATAGCCTATTTGATGGGCCCAGGTGATTTAGTTCCACAATCTCTAGGTCTTGTTGGATATCAAGTTGACTTATTAAAAAGTGAACAAATTAATTTAAAAAACTTGAGAGAATATGATGCTTTAATTTTTGGTATTAGAGCATTTAATGTGGATAAATCCTTAACTCAACTAAAACCACAAATTATGAGTTATATCGAGAATGGGGGAAATGTAATTCTTCAGTATAATACAAGTTCTAGATGGAATACCCTAGATTTAAATAATTTTGTACCATATAATCTACAACTATCTAGAAACAGAGTTTCCGAGGAGGATGCAGAGGTTAGAATAATTAACCCAGAACATCCAGCTCTAAATTTTCCAAATAAGATTACAACAGAAGATTTTGATAATTGGATACAGGAAAGAGGATTATATTTTCCAAATAAATGGTCAAAGGAATATGAAACTTTAATTTCATCTAATGATATTGATGAAGATTCAAATGATGGTGGAATATTAATATCAAAAATTGGAGAGGGACATTTTATATACACATCATACTCTTGGTTTAGACAGTTGCCAGCAGGAGTTCCTGGTGCTTACAAATTATTTTCTAATCTTCTATCATTAGGAAAAAAATAAACTATTCACCATTAAATTATTATTTTTAACACATGTACTTTTTTAAGAATATAAATATTCTATTTCTTCTTTTACTTTCAAATTTTATTATATCATGTACAGAATCTGACAATTTAATTTATCGAAGTAAATCTTTTGATAAAAAATTGTATGATATTCCGCATGAGTCGGGTAACTGGGATCATCCAAATTACAAGGAAAAATTTATTTTTAAGGGGAACCACAGAGTAGTTGTTGAATTAGATAATATTTCTGATGAGATTCATCAGGTTAAGATTCCTTGGAGAAGAAGAGATGACTTACCACACCAAAAAGATATTATAATAGTTGATGCTAATACAAATAAGGAAATAAATAAAAAACATTTAATTGAAATTAATAATTCATACGGTCATATACTCTTTGAACCTATATTATCATCTAAAAAATATTATTTTTATTATCTACCCCATAAATCGACTGGTGGATATTATCCTAAAGTAGAATATTTATCTCCAAAATATAATTCCAATGCAAATTGGAATAAAAAAGTTAAGCATTGCCTTGAAAATTTATTATTAGTAAAAAATGCTAGAGTTTCTAAATTTGAGTCAATAGATGATTTTCATTCCTTTTTCCCAATGGAGATTATTTCAACTGACAAAGAGCTTGAATCTTATATAAAGAGAGTTAACAAAAATGTTTATCTATTTCCTGAGTATAGAAATTATCCAATCAAAATGACTGATTATCTCCCTTTGAGATGGACAAATGAGAAAAATGAGGTAAATGCTTTATCAGATGAGGTTTCAAAAGGTGAATATTATACATTTCAGGTTGGTCTTTATTCTCCATTCAATGAAATAAGTGATATCGATATCATGTTTTCTGATTTAATTTTTGACTCTAAAAATAAAATTTCAAGAGACAATTTTACATGTTTCAATAAGGAGGGAATAGATCTTAACGGGAATTTTTTCTCTAAAAAAGTTTCAATAGATAAAAATGTGGTTCAAAGTTTATGGTTTGGTATACAAATTCCAGAGAAAATTAAAGCTGGTACATACAGGTCTAAGGTTCTTATTAAACCATCTGATACAGAACAAGATACAATACATCTTAAGATAAGAGTAAAAAATTCGTTTGTAAATGACTTTGGTGATAGTAATCCAAAGATGATGAGTAGACTAAGGTGGTTGAATTCAAAGATTGGTTCTGAAAAGGATATAATTATTAGCCCATATGAAAAGTTGAAGGTTATGGATAAAAAAATTCATATTTTAGGTAGAGAAATTGAATTAAATTCTCTTGGACTACCTAAAAGTATATCCTCGTATTTTTCACAGGAGATGACTTACTTAAATAAAAACCCTGAAGATATTTTATCTGAAGAGATGTCATTTAAAATCTCAACATCAAGTGATAATTATGAAAAATTTATTAATAGTAAATTTAAAATTCAAGAAGGAAACTTAGCAAGTTCAGAATGGGAGGCTCTAAATACATCTAAAAATTTCAAGATGAATGTTTCTGGCTTAATAGAATATGATGGAATGGTGGATATTAAAATTAAACTTATATCAAAAGTTGATACATATCTTAACAATATATCTTTTTTAATACCTATGGAAAAAGACGCATCTAAATATATGTTAGGTCTTGGAAGAAAAGGTGGAAAATTAAATAAAAATATTAATTGGAAATGGGACGTTTCCAAACATCAAGAGGGTTTATGGCTTGGTAATGTAAATAAAGGATTACAATATGTATTAAGAGATAAGAATTACGAGAGACCTCTTAATACAAATTTTTATCAATCTAAACCATTGAACTTACCAAAGTCCTGGTATAATATGTCGAAGGGTGGAATTAAAGTATTATTAAATAAAAAAAAGGTATCTATTGATAATTATACTGGTGAGAGGTTTATGAAAAAAAATGATACACTTGATTTTAATATTAGATTTTTAGTAACTCCTTTTAAACTTATTAACACTGAGGATCATTTCAATACAAGATTTGTTCACAAATTTGTACCGGTTGATTCAGTATTAAAACTCAATGGAACAGTTGTAAATGTTCATCATGCAAACAAAATCAATCCTTATATCAATTATCCATTTTATAATATAAAAGAACAAAAGGAATATATAAATCAGGCTCAGAAAGAAGAAATTAAAGTTAAGTTATACAATACAATTAGAGAATTAACTTATAAGGCCCATGAATTATTTCCTTTGAGAAGCCTTGGAGACGAAATATTTAATAATGGAAAAGGTGGGGGGCATAGTTGGCTGCAAGAACATTTGAAAAGAGATTATCATTCAGCATGGCATGCTGTGAACGTAAATGACGCATCAATATTAAATAAAGGCACATCAAGATGGACAAATTATTACATTGAAGGCATAAATTGGCTTTCCAAGTATAATAAAATTGATGGTTTATATCTTGATGATATTGCTTTTAGTAGAGGTACTGTTAAAAGAATTGCAAGTGTTTTGAATAGAAATAGAGAATCATTTGTTATTGATCTCCATTCAGCAAATCAATTTAATTATAGGGATGGATTTATTAATAGCGCTTTACTATACATGGAACACTTTCCATTTGTTTCAAGACTTTGGTTTGGTGAATATTTTGAATATGATTTAGATCCTGATTATTGGATGACTGAAGTATCTGGAATTCCTTTTGGACTTACTGGAGAAATGTTAGAAAAAGGAGGAAGGCCTTATCGTGGATTGATCTATGGGATGACTACAAGGGTATATCATAATTACAACCCAGGTAATATTTGGAACTTATTTGATGACTTTGAAATTCATAAAAGTAAAATGATTGGTTACTGGGTTGATAACTCACCAGTAACAACAGATAATAAAAAGATAAAGTGTACAATTTATCAAAGAGACGGTGATGTCTTGATTACTCTCGCTTCTTGGTCAAAAAATAATGAAGTTATTAAACTGAATATAGATTGGAAAAAGTTAGGTCTAAATGATAAGCAATGTAGGTTATTTAGTCCTGATGTAACTGATCTTCAAAAGTTTAAATCATATACAATTGGGGAATTGATAGAAATTGAAGGTGATAGTGGATTGATTCTCAGGTTATCTAAGAAGTTATAATAATAGTTCAAAAAAATTAATTATAACTGTTCCAGATTTTAGTTACTCCAGCTTTATTAACTGAAAAAACATCATAATTGGCATTGGTATTTACAGTTTCCATTCCAGGAACGTTTTGACCTGCTGGCATTCCAGGAACAGTTAACCCGGCAATGTCTGACCTTTCTTTTAATAAATTTTTTATATCACTGGCTGGAACATGTCCTTCTATATAGTATCCATCTACTATTCCAGTGTGACAAGAAGTATTTTCTTGAGAAATATTATACTTTGTTTTAACAGCCCTCATGTTCTGGTCAGTAAAAGTATTTATTTCGAATCCATTATTTTCTAAGTAACTAACCCATTTTTTACAACATCCGCATGTTGGGGACATATATACGTCCATTCTAATTTTCTTTTCTGCACATGAAATATTGACAAATAGTAGTGTAATGATGATTATTAAATTTTTCATAGCTTATTTTACGAATATATTAAAAAATTGATTCAAGATTACTTTTAATTAATTAAATTTATAGTCGAAATGAAATATTATTTAACCCTTGCTATTTCAACTATTTTATTTGTTTTTTCCTGTCAGGAAAAGAAGCTAGTTGAGTCCGAAGTAGCTCAAATGAAAGGTTGGGTAGAATACAGAAAACAAATCACTGAACATCCATCAGGCATCAACTATCCTGCTGGTTACAGGCAGTATGAATTAAAAAAACTTTTAGCCCAACCTCAAGTATATAGGTCATCTGTAATGGGTAATGAGAACAGTTCAAGTAGTTCAGCTGCTGCTACTGCAGTTTTCAGAGAAAGAGGACCTGGAAATGTTTCAGGAAGAACTCGAGCCATAATGGTAGATGCTGCTGATGCAACAGGAAATACTTATTTAGCTGCTAGTATAGGTGGTGGAATTTGGAGGGGGGATTATAACCCAACCACATTTATTATGGAATGGGAAAATTTGTCTCCAGACATTCAAAATCTCGATTTTGTATCATTGGCACAATCTCCCGCAAATCCAAATGTAATTTATGCTGGTACTGGTGAAAAAAACTTATCAGGTGATGACAATGGCGATGGAATTTACAAGTCTGATGATGGTGGTTCTACTTGGACAAATATTACACCTTTAGGTGGTGATGGTAGAATCGATCCTGCATATGCTAATGTTTACAGAATTATAGTTGATCCAAGTGACGAAAATACTTTGATTATTGCAGCAGAAAACAAATATTGGTGTAACTCATATATATACAAATCTACAGATGGCGGTGCAAATTTCAATGAAGTTTTTGATGCAGCTACTTTCCACGGAGGCTGTGGAGCTGTCACTCAAGTTGTTTATGCTCCTACAAATTTTAATATTCAATATGCTGCCGTAAAGTCTCTAAATGTTTTAAAATCAACTGATGCTGGTAATACATGGGTTCAAACCTCAGATTTTGAAATACCTGGTGCGGGTAGCTCTCATTCTAGAAATGAAATTGCTGTCTCTCATTCAGATCCTGATATTTTGTATGCGAGCATTGCATCTGGGGGAGGTGATGCCAGCATAACGCCTAGATTTGTTCTAAACGTTTCCTACAATGGCGGTAGTGATTGGCATTACCTACAAGAAAATATTACTGGAAATTCTGATTTTAGTCCTGGTGGAAACTATCCTGCTGATAGGGATGACCAGTGGGTCGGAAGACAGAATAATTATAATAATTTTATTGCTATAAATCCATTTTACGATAGCATTGTCTATGTTGGTGATATAAATATCCACAAGTTTACGGTAATGTCTGACACAACTAAGATATCAACATCAATTACTGATGTATATCAAACTTTTGACAATGACGTGACTGCTGAACCTTACAATTATGGCAAAAAGAATGGTTACGTTCATCCAGATCAGCACACGATGACTATTTTTTCTGATGGTATAAGTAATTTTAGATTAATAGTTGGTAATGATGGTGGCCCTGCTATATCTGATTTTAGTAACGATCCTGGTGCAAACGATAAAAGTTGGCAAGCTAGTGGTTATCAATGGGCCTTTATACCTAGTGGTACAGCAAAACCATCAATCGATAATGGTTATGTAACTACTCAGTTTTATCATGCATCTAAAGTTAAGGGTAAAGACCAATACTTAGGTGGAACCCAAGATAATGGAAGTTATCTAACAGTTGAGTCTGCTGGCCCTGGAATTTATGATGCAAATAGAGTAAATTCAGGTGACGGGTTTGATGTTATTACACATTGGGACAATCCTTTAAAAATGATGGCTGTTTGTCAAAATAACGGATGTGCTGCTATTTCAACAGATGGAGGAGCCAATGGATGGATGTCATTTGACGGTTCTTCTGGATTTAAGCAGGCTGATGATGAAGGTAATCCTTTCTATTCTAAATTAGAAAGCTCAAAGCAAGACCCTGATATGATTTACGGTATAACTAGAAAAGGTGTAATAAGATCTGATAATTTTGGGAACTCTTGGACATACCAAAGACTAGGTGATAATACAGCTGGTGCAAACGTTGATGTATCTGATGCAAACCCAAGGTTTGTTTACGTCGGAGGTAATGTAGCGGATGATCAATATATATATCTTTCAAAAGACTGGGGAAACAACTTTGATACTATCAGTTCACCATTGCCAGGAGGTGAGCAAGCATGGACTTCAGGCATATACACCCATCCAACAGAAGATTCTACGGTATATGCATTGTTCTCATATTTTGAGAGATCTAAGATTTTTGAGTCGAAAGATTTAGGTGCCACTTGGCAAGACTTGACTGGATACCCTGATGATTTTCAGACTGGTAATTCAACAAATGGATTTCCAAATGTCAGTGTTAATGCCATACTTGTTATGCCTCATGATCCCAATATAATATGGGCTGGAACAGAAATAGGGCTTATGGAAACTACAGATAGAGGACAGAGCTGGAACCTTGTTAACTCTGATTTGCCTTATGTAATGATAAATGATTTTGAGTTGGCTGATGAAGGTCAAATTGTTATAGCTACTTATGGACGAGGAATCTGGACTGCAACGGTCCCTGGACTTGTCGATTACAAACCAAAAGAAAGTGGTGTCTCACTAACCTTTGATAATGATACAATTTACGAGGCTAACGGTATAGCTGAGCTGCAATATCAGTTATCAAGAGACTTATCTCCATATAGTCCAATGAAAATTGTTTTCTCACTATCTGGGACTGCTTCTGGTGCTGATTATACGATTAATTCACCAGATACATTTGAAATCACAAATTCGTCATCTTCATCACTTTCTATTTCAACAGTCCAAGATGAAATCAATGAAGGCTTTGAGACTCTTAACCTGACTGCATCATATATAGAAAATGGTACAGTTATAGGGGATGAACAGATAAAAATAGTTATACAAGATGATGATTCACTCGGTTTGCCTGGAGTAACATTCGATGTAGATAAAACATCTGTAAGCGAGGATGGGGAATCTTTCAATATTACTGCACAATTAACTTCACAACCATCTAGTGGTAATGTAGAAATAAACTTTGAATTTGTGGGGACAGCCGGTTCAGAGGATTATAGTATTAGCCAAAATCCGTTGATAATCTCATCTGGAACATCTGGAGTTGTTACAGTAACATCTATACAAGATGATGTTGATGAAGATGATGAAACAATTATTATTTCAGTTCAAAATATCACAAATGCATATACTGAAACTACAGGTAATTTAGCTACAGTTACAATTATTGATGATGATGATACGCCTTTATCAGTTGAGAATAATAATGTAAAAGGTATAAGTATATATCCTAATCCTGCTAAGGACCATATCAATATTAATTTTGATGATTCTTGGTTAGGTGATGTTGAAATTGATTTTTATGATATTTTTGGAAGAAACCTTAAGAAACTTAAAGTAGTTAATACAAGCTCTAATTCAAATCACAAGCTGGATATATCTGATAACTCTGATGGTATTTTCATTTTAAAATTGTTACATCAAGACAAAACTCTGATAAGAAAGATTATAAAAAGGTAGATAGATACTCTTGATTAAATTTAATTCCTTACTACACTTTTTAATCAATTTTTCCTTCTTTTTATTTTTTTCGTTTATTTCATTTAGTCAAGTTATTGGAACAAATGACCGTCCATCTTTGGATTTTATAGAACTTAATAGTGACCCTTTAATAGACGGTGATGTCATAAATGATACTGTGTGGCAGAATATTCCATTTGTAGATCAGATGATACAAACCAAACCATCTTTTGGTCTTAACTCTTCGGAACGAACAGAGATCAAGGTGGCTTTTACCTCATCTTTTATGTACATAGGTGTAGTATGTTACGATTCAAATCCAGATAAATTACTTGTTTCAGATTCAAGAAGAGATGCTGATTTAGGTGATGATGATAGTTTTCTTTTCATTATAGATACATATAACGATCAACAAAACGGTTTTCTTTTTGGTACTAATTCTGCAGGAATGCAATATGATGCTCAAATTGATAATGAGGGTGAAGGAAATCGAAGTGCTTCAAGACAACAAAGTGGAGTAATTGGTGGAACAAATTTAAATTGGGATGTATCGTGGGTTGTAAGTACTAAAATTTTAGAAAATGGTTGGTCTGCAGAATTTGCAATTCCTTTGAAATCTATAAGATTTAGTTCCGGAATAAATAAGACCTGGGGAATAAATTTTCAAAGAAATATAAGTAAGAATAATGAGGTTTCTTACTGGGCACCACTACCAGCTGGTTATAGTTTTAATATTAAAAGAGTATCACTAGCTGGTAAATTGAATGGAATAAGCTTGAGAAGTCCTGGAAATTTAAAGTTATTACCTTATATACTTACCAAAGGTACCTACAACGTAGTTAATGAAAAACATAGTTCTAAACTTGATTATGGAGTTGATTTAAAATATAGTATTAACTCTGGTTTAACATTAGATCTTACTTATAACACAGATTTTGCTCAGGCTGAGGTTGATAAACAACAAGTAAATATTGATAGATTTAATTTATTTTATCCAGAAAAAAGAGCATTTTTTCTTGAGAATGCAGGTCAATTCTCAGTTGGAAGTCCAGGAGAGGTAGATTTATTCTTTAGCAGAAGAATTGGTATATCAGAAAACGGATCAATTGTTCCAATAATTGGAGGAGGCAGGTTATCAGGTAAGGTAGGAAATACAAATATTGGGGTATTATCAATGTTAACAGATAATTCAAATGAAATACCATTAAATAAAAATGTTTTTAATGTTGCAAGAATTAATCACAATTTTGAAAGTTCTAGGTCTTCACTTGGTGGAATATACGTTTCTAGAGATGGTGTTGGCCAAGGAGTTCAAAACGATTATAATAGAGTGTTTGCGTTGGATGGTGTATGGGGTATTGGAAAAAAAGCTAAGGTATCCGGATTTCTTTCTAAAAGTTTTACTCCAGGTATTGAAGATAGAGATTATGCTTACAAAATTGCTGCAAATTATGATTGGAATTTATGGAGGTTGTTAGCTAGTATTACAACAATTGGTGAGGGATTTAACCCTGAGGTTGGTTTCCTTGAGAGAAATTCATTCAAAAAACCACAATTCATGATATGGAAGACTATAAGATTTGATTACAGTAAAAAACTGCTTGAGGTAAGGCCACACATATATTCAAGAACTTATTGGGATTTTACTGGTAATTTAGTTTCCAGTTGGCTTCATATTGATAATCATTGGGAGTGGAGAAGTGGTTTAGAAATTCATACAGGAATTAATCTAACCAAGGAATTGGTTTTTGAAAATTTTAATATTTCAGATTTAACAATAAACTCATCAAAATATAATCATGCTGAAGCTCAAATTGTATTTATTACAAATCCTAATAAAAAAATATCATTAAATAATCGAAGTTTTATAGGGGGTTATTTTGGTGGTTTCAGAGTTTCAAATAATTTCACTTTAAATATAAGACCTGGGGATAAGTTTAATAGTTCAATTTTTATTAATAGTAATAACTTTCGACTTGATAATGGTAATCTTGATGCAGTTATAAGTGGATTGGACTTATCATTTTCCTTCACACCCAAAATGTTTATACAAAGTTTAATTCAGTATAATAATATAACAAATCTATTTTCATTAAATGCAAGGTTTGGTTTAATAAGAGAGGCTAATTCAGGATTATATGTTGTATTCAATATACTTAAAGATGACGATATTATTGATTATATAAATTACCAACAAATAACTATTAAGTACACCCATACGTTTGATTTAATTAGATAGACTGTCTTTAGAATTGAATCGTTATTTTTTAATATTATTTATTCTTTCCTGTAATCCGAATGACGAGTTCTTATTGGAAGTACTTATTAATCCTGAAGATGCAGGTAATACTAATCACCTTAGTGGTTTGCATCCTAGGGGAGTAAAATTAAATATTTCAGCTACTCCAAATGAATTATATGAATTTGATCATTGGAGCGGTGATTATAATAGTAAAAGTCCTAATATTAGTATTGAAGTATTAGGTAATATGTCAATTAAAGCTAATTTCAAATATTTGGATTCTGATAATGATGGAGTTAGTGACAAAGATGATTCTTGTCCAAATACGGACAATAATATGTCTGTAAATAATTCAGGATGCCCATATAATGAAGGTGATTTTGATAATGATGGTGTATTGGATGAATTAGATTTATGCCTAAACACTCCAAATGATACATATGTAAATATAAATGGATGTCCTCTTATTGAAATTGATGAAAATGGAATTACTTTGAAAGCGACCCATTTTGCCAATGATTACATTGGAGAAAAAACTTTATTTAAAGGTGATAGTTTTGTTATTGTAAAGGACTGGGAGCATTTAAAATCCTATGGACCATCATCTTATAATGGAAAGTTAAAGTTTATCACAACATTCATAGAAGAGACAAGAGAACTTTGTTCATTGCCTTGCACTATAAGTCAAAACTTTGAAATGAAAACCTGGGATTTAACTAATGTAAAATCAATGTATTTCACATTTTGGAATACAATTGGTTATAACCAAGACATTTCAAATTGGAATACTATTAATGTAAAAACTATGGAGGGTGTTTTTTTTCATGCCTACGATATAGATGTTGATATTTCAAAGTGGGATGTTTCAAATGTTCAAAATATGAAGAGACTTTTTAGAGGAGCATTCTCCTTTAATCCTAACGTATCTCAATGGGATGTATCTAATGTCACAAATATGTTAGAGATGTTTCACGGTACAGATATCTCAAGGGATTTGAAGTTATGGGATGTTTCAAATGTAAATAATATGGAAAAAATGTTTTATGATGCAAAGAAATTTAATCAAGATCTATCTATTTGGGATGTTGGAAATGTAACAGATTGCTCTTTATTTAGTGAAAATGCAGATAAGTGGTCACTTCCGAAACCTTCATTTATTAAGTGTGACACTGGTGAGTAAATTATTATAATATTTATCATATTTTTTCATTTTAGTGCTGATTAATTATATTGATGTTCATTAATAATTATTAAAATTTAAAAAGTTGCTTTCAGTTAAAAATATTTCTAAATCTTATGTCGATCATAAGGCACTTGACGATGTATCGTTTGAGGTAAATAAGGGTAGTATATTTGGTCTTTTGGGCCCAAATGGAGCTGGAAAGACTTCGATGATTAGAATAATTAATCAAATTATTAATCAAGATGAAGGTGCTATTTACTTAAACGATAAAGAAATCACTTATGATGATGTAAGAAAAATCGGATACATGCCGGAAGAGAGAGGATTATATAAAAAAATGAAGGTAGGTGATTTTTTATTATTTATGGGTAAACTCAAGGGTTTGTCAAGGGATAAATGTATAGATTCGGCTGCTGATTGGTTTGAAAATTTAGAGGTATCTAACTGGTGGAAAAAAAATATTGAAGATTTATCAAAAGGAATGAGTCAAAAAGTTCAATTTATTTCAACTGTTATTCATAATCCTGACTTGATAATATTAGATGAGCCATTTTCTGGTTTCGATCCTGTAAACGCAAATCTTGTTAAGAAAAATCTTTTGAGGATGAAAGAAGATGGAAAAACAATTATTTTCTCAACACATAGACTTGAATCAGTTGACGAGTTATGTGATAATCTTGCTATGATAAACAATTCTAAAAAAATATTAGATGGAAATACAGATGAAATAAAAATGAATGCAAAATCTGATAATTATATTATAAAGCATAATAATAAAATATCTCCTAATGATAAACTATTCAGTATAGTCTCACAAAGTAAGCTATCTAATAAATTATACGAAAGTGAATTATCATTAAAAAAAGGAAAATCTTATAGGACTATGTTTTCTGAAATTTCAAATGACGTTGATATTATATCATTTGAACAGAAGGTACCAAATATGAACGATATATTTATAATGAAAGTAGAAGAAGGTAAAAATGGATAAAATTTGGATAATACTTGAAAGAGAGTACCTTCAGAGGGTCAAGAAAAAATCATTTATTTTATCAACAATATTGACTCCACTTATATTTCCATTGTTTATTGCTATTACTGTTTTTGTTTTGTCAACTGAAGAATCTGAGGAAAGGATAATTCTTCTTTTGGATGAAAATAATCTTATTGAAGATTCTTTAGAATTTCAAAACAATGTACTGATTAAGAGTTATGTTGAAATATCAGATATACAATATCAAATAGATAATGGTCAAGTTTATGGCGCTTTAGAGATACCAAAATTAGATATATATGATCCTAAAGATTTAAAGTTTTATTCAAAAAATGTACCCGGTGGTGATTTAATTAATGGTTTAGAGAGTTTGATTGAAAGTCGAATAAGAGATTTAAAAATTCAAGATTTGAATCTCAATGAAGAGTCATTAAAAAAACTTAAAACAAGAATATTGATGGAGACCTATACTATTGATCTAGATTTAACTGAGGATAGTGATGATGAAGTTGCTGTAAAACAGTCAAATTCAGACATAGCATTTGGACTTGGATACTTTAATGGTTTTCTTATATATATGTTTGTTTTTATATATGGAAGTTTTATTCTTCAGAGTGTTCTAGATGAGAAAACAAGTAAAGTTGTGGAAGTTATTGTATCATCAATAAAGCCAATTCAACTAATGATGGGTAAAGTCTTGGGTGTTGGTGCTGTTGCTTTCACTCAGATATTTATATGGATAATATTAGTAACATCTATTTCCACCTTAACCTCGATGTATTTTGGAATAAATTCTTATGAGACAACCCAGATCATTCAATCTGAAGAAGAAATAAGTAATTCAAAAGAAATGGTAAAAGGTATTTACGAAATGTTTGGTACTATCGATATTAAAAAAACTATTTTAATATTTCTTATCTATTTTCTTGGAGGTTTTTTCTTATATGGTGCTTTTTTTGCTGCGATTGGTTCTGCTGTTGACAATCTCCAAGATGCAAGTCAGTTTACATTGCCTATATCACTTCCAATAATTGCTAGTTTAATGTTTATGGGTATAGTATTAAATAATCCTGAAGGAAATGCATCTATATTTTTAAGCATGTTTCCTCTCACATCTCCTATTTTAATGATGGCTCGACTTTCTTTCGGTGTTCCTGATTGGCACCTTTTTATATCAATATCAATATTGATAATTTCTGTTGTTTTTGCCTTGTGGTTTGCAGGAAGAATATATAGAGTTGGAATTTTAACCTCAGGTTCAAAAATTTCCTATAAGCTTTTATGGAAATGGTTTATAATGAAAAATTACTAGTCTTGTGCGTTTGATCTTATTGTTTCTGTTGGTTGTAATTTCTTGTAAGAAAAAAAATAATGTTTTACAATTTACAAGTGGTGAAAATGGAGTTGTAAGTTCTGCACATCCATTAGCTTCAGAAGCCGGTATAAAAATACTAAAAAAAGGTGGAAACGCATTTGATGCAGCTGTTGCTAGTGCATTTGTTTTGAGTGTTGTAGAACCTAGCATGAGTGGTATTGGTGGGAGGTTGCAGGCAATAATTAAACTTCCGAATGGTGAAGTTAAAGGGATTGATGCATCCACTCAGGTACCTGAAAAATATGATTCAAAAACTCACCCAAAAAATTCATATGGATATTCAACAATTGGTATTCCAGGTGTTGTAGCAGGTTTAGTAGAACTTAACGAAGAATATGGAAAACTTCCTTTAAATGTTATAATGAGAGATGCAATACATTATGCTGAGAATGGATTTGAAATACTTCCAGGAGAGTCATATAGACAATCAATGGCAAAAAGTATTATAGAGAAATTTAATGGAACCAAGAAGTACTTTCTAAATAAAAATGGAAAGAACTTTAGACCCGGAGAGCTATTTATTCAGGAAGACCTTGCAAAAACACTGAAAATAATTTCTCAAAATGGTAAGAGTGGCTTTTATGAAGGTGAAATAGCCAAAAGAATGGTGGAGGATATTCAATTAAACGGTGGGATAATAACATTAGATGATCTTAAAAATTATGATGCTAAAGAGTCTAAAATCCTAAGGGGAAACTATAGAGGATACGATATTTTCTCTCTTTATTTACCATCTTATGGAGCAATCACAATTGAGATACTTAATATAATGTCTTATTTTAAAGTAAATCAAATGAGCGAATTAGATTTGGTAAATATGTTTTCAGATATATTTAAAGTTGCTTACCTAGACAGATCAAAACAAAAGTATGAAGATTCGTTGAAATTAATTTTATCGAAAGATTATGCCTACAAGTTATTTAGGTCTTTGAAAAGTTTTGAATCAAATAGTAGCTACATGTACAATAAATTGAATGGAGAATGGGTATCGAAGGTTGGTCACACCACACATCTATCAGCATCTGATAAAGAAGGAAATGTCGTTGCTTTAACTCAAACTATTGGACCAAATATGGGTTCCAAAGTCGCCACAAATGGACTAGGGTTCTTATATGCTGTTACTCTTGGGGGATATCTTGGTGATTATAAACCAGGAGATAGAGCAAATTCACACATATCGCCAACAATACTAACAAAGAAAAATGGTTTTTACCTTGCAATTGGTGCTGCAGGAGGTTCAAGAATAATAACTTCAATAACTCAGGTAATAAGTAATGTTATTGACAAAAAAATGGGATTAGATGATTCCTTGGAAAAAGGAAGAATTTTTAATGTGAATGACACTGTAGAATTAGAAAACCATAATGGAATTTCATGGAATTTAGATAAAAAAACTATACCAAATAATTTTATTTTTGTTGGCTCTTCTGGTAGGTTTGGTAGAATCCACGCAGTTCTTTATGACACTATTAATCAACAAATTTTTGGAGCTGCTGATCCTGATTGGGAGGGAGCTGTTTATTCATATTAAATATAATGAAGTATTTTTTTTTATTTTTTATACTTATTCTTTCCTGTAACAGTAAAGAACTCGGAACAGATGAACCAGATAAAATATTAACTGGAATAAATAATATTTTTATCTCTCAAGTTATAGACGGAAGAAATGAATCAAGAAAGGTTATAATTCATGCAAATAGTGATCCTATTGTAAATTTTTCATATCCTCTAGTATTTTTTTTACATGGTAATGGGGGAAGTGCTGACAAATGGCTAAACCCTAATTTAGACTATGTTGATAATCATGAATTTATTGGAATATACCCTCAAGGATTTAAAAATTCATGGAACCTTGGTCAAGAAAACTCTAATGCTAATGATATAGAATTTTTTAATTTGATCATGCAAGAAATTTCAAGTTATCAAAATATAGATTTAAATAAAATTTTTGCTATTGGTACATCAAACGGTTCAGGAATGGTAAATGAGTTAGCAATAAATACATCTTTTCTTAAAGGAATAGCACCAATTGCATCCCAATTATTTATTGATCAAATAAAAAATAAGAATATTAATCCATTGTCAATTTATCAGGTGTGCGGTTCCGATGATGAGACAATTCCATATAATGGTGGTGTGTCAAGAGTTGGTCACACATTTATGTCGGCGAATGAAAGCATTATGGAGTGGGCTAAATCTATTAATTGTAATGAAGAATATGTTTTATCAATAGTTGAGAATGATAGTCTCTTTACATTTACTAACTGTAAAGAAAAAAATCAAGTAGTTCACAGGCGAGTTGAAGGGGGGAATCATAACTTAAGTGGGAGAGGAAGGTTTATTATAAATGATATTTGGAAATTTTTTAAAAGCCTCGATTAGTAACTAAATCTATAAGAACATGTTGCTTTATATGTTTCTTTCGGGTTTAGTAGTGTTGATGGAAATTGTTCATTATTTGGACTGTCAGGAAAATGCTGAGTCTCAAGACAAAATGCTGATCTATATTCCATGAAAGTATTATTTTTTCCCTTTGTCTTTCCGTTTAAAAAATTTCCACTGTAAAATTGAATACCGGGCTGGTTTGTAAACACTTCCATTATTCGTCCAGATTTCTCTTCGTATACCCTTGCAGCCAGATCATAATTAGTTTTCTTATCTATAATAAAATTATGATCATAACCTCCTCCAAGTTCAATTTGAGGATGTTTAACATTAATCTCTTTTCCTATAGTCTTAGAATATTTAAAATCAAATGGAGAGTCTTTAACGGATTGAACATTTCCTGTTGGAATTAAATTTTTATCAATTGGAATATAATAATTAGAATTTATCATTAATTTATGTTGTTCAATATTTATTCGATCTGATCCGGATAAATTAAAATATGAATGATGTGTGAGGTTTACGTGTGTTTTTTTATCAGATGTTGCTTCATAGTTTATTTTGAGTTCATTTGCATCATTTACTGTATAAATTACCTTGACTTTTAGATTACCTGGATACCCCTCCTCCATATCCTTAGAGAAATAAACAAGTTCTAATTTATTGTATTTATGTGAAATAACATTCCAAACAGCGTTGTGAAATCCTTTATTTCCTCCGTGTAAATGGTTTGTATTATTGTTAACAGTTAATAAATAATTATTATCATTTATAGAAAATTTGGCATTTTTGATTCTGTTAGCATATCTTCCAATAGTAGCACCAAGATATTTTTCTTCAGCTTCAATATAATCTTGAATATTATTGCATCCCAAAACAACATCGTCAAAATTTCCATATTTGTCTTTTACCCAAATTGAAACAACTCGAGCTCCATAGTTAGTGATTTCAACGGTCATCCCGTCTTTATTTTTTAATGTAAAAATTTTAGTTTTTTTATTATTGATTATTGACTCGAATGATTTTTTTTTCATTAGAGCAATTTCATTATCTACTATTTTATCTTTCATAAGCAAAGCTTCAAATACTATAATAATATAAAGTGATATAATCATTTAATTATTTAAAATAAGTTTTTTAATTATTAAAGTAACAAAATATTGAATTGTATGTTTATAATCATATGAAATTGAATAAAATAAATATTTTCTGGTTTAAAAGAGACATAAGATTAATAGATAATCTTCCTTTGTATCATGCCACAAAAAATAAAATTCCTACTCTACTAGTATATTTTTTAGAAGAAGAATTAATAAAAGATCCTCACTATAGTGATATTCATTGGAATTTTGTAAAAGAATCAATAAAGGATATTGATATTTCTCTTGGTAAAAAATCAGTGCTGTTTATAAAATCTGATCCTATTACAGCTATCAAAAAAATTAGAGAAAAATATGATATTAATTCAGTTTTTTCACATCAAGAAACTGGAATAAATTTAACTTATAAAAGAGATATTGAGTTTAATAATTTTTGTAAAATCTATTCTATTAATTGGTATCAATTCGAAAAAAATTATGTGAAAAGAGGCATTAGAAATCGTCAAAATTGGATAAAGGGTTGGAACGAATATGTAAAAGGGCCTTTAGTCAATTTAGATTTAAAAAATTTAGTAATTCTTGATCCTAATAATTTTAAAGGTGATTTTAATATTATTAGTACAAAAACATTTCCAAATAAAAATATTCAGCCTGGAGGAACATCAAATGGGATTAAGTATCTTGAATCATTTTTGACCAAAAGAATTAAAAATTATACAAAAAATATTTCAAAACCAGAGGAATCTAGATCATCTTGTAGTAGGTTATCTCCATATATTTCCTGGGGTAACTTGTCTTCTAGATATGTGTGGCAAAAAGCAAAGAAAACTATAAAAAACAGCAACTCATTATTTCAAATAAGCTCATTTTTATCAAGGTTGAGATGGAATGCACACTTTATCCAAAAATTTGAAATGGAGTCCTCTATTGAATTTAAGAGTATAAATAGAGGATATTTATCCTTGAATAAAATAAAAAATAAAAAATTTATAGATTTATGGGAGCAAGGGAAAACAGGTTATCCTCTTGTTGATGCTTCAATTTTATGTTTGAAGGAAACAGGCTATCTTAATTTTAGAATGAGATCTATGATTGTCTCTTTTTTTACTCACCATCTTTGGCAACCCTGGCAAGATTCCTCACATTTTTTAGCTAGAAATTTTCTAGATTTCGAGCCTGGAATTCATTATCCTCAGTTACAAATGCAGGCTGGAGAAACTGGAATAAATACTATAAGAATTTACAATCCTACAAAAAATGCTATTGAAAAAGATAATAATGCCATTTTCATTAAAAAATGGATTCCCAATTTAAAAGTTGTTCCCATTCCCTTGATTTTCGAACCTTGGAAACTATCTATTATAGAACAAAAACTTTATAGCTGTAAAATTGGTAAAGATTATCCACATCCTATTGTTGATATTTCTTTAACAAGAAAACATGCTCTTGATAATTTATGGAATATGAGAAAGAGTAAAAAAGTAAATGAAGAAAAATATAGAATTTTAAAAAGGCATGTAAATTCATAGATATAATTTCTGTGTTTCCTATTATCATTTTGTAATTGTTTTATATTTTCTTTAGATTAAAATTTAATATATAGATATATGAAATTACCTGGAAAAATAGGAAATCCAAATATGGAGTTAAAAGATGATCCAAGACTTGACCCTAGAATATTAGATGCAATTATACCTTTTGGTTTGGAAGTGGACGCTGAAGCACCCGATCTATCTATTAATTCATCTGAAATTGAAAAAATCAAATTCTTGTCAGAAATGGAGCCTATCTTTCAAGAAATTTTTGTTGATTTTTTTTCTAATACCGAAACACCAACAAATACAAAAAGTGAGATTAAATTTATAAAGAATAAAGAAGGAAATGATCTAAAACTCTATATTCATAAACCATTAAATATACAAGGTCCTCTTCCATGTGTTTTACATACTCATGGTGGTGGAATGTCAATACTTACAGCTGAAGATCCAAATTATGTAAGTTGGAGAAATCAGCTTGCTTCAAAAGGATTAATAGTTGTTGGTGTGGAATTCAGAAATGTTGCTGGTAAATTAGGAAATAATACTTATCCTGCTGGTTTGAATGATTGTTATGATGCCTTAGGTTGGATATTCGATAATAAAGTTAATTTAGATGTATCAAAAATTATTATTTCAGGAGAATCAGGAGGGGGAAATTTATCAATAGCAACTGCCCTTAAAGCAAAGATGAATGGAAATATAAATATGGTTGATGGTGTTTATGCTCAATGCCCATATATATCTAATTTATATGATAAAAGTGATGATAAACTAATTTCTCTTCATGAAAATGATGGATACTTTTTAAATGTAGCTATGTTGGAAGTCATGGCATCCTCTTATGCTGGTAATAATAATAAAGATCCTTTGGCTTGGCCTTACCATGCTAAGAAAAATATTCTTGAAGGTCTACCACCTCATGTAATATCAGTAAATGAGCTGGACCCGTTAAGGGATGAGGGTTTAGAATTTTTTAGAATGTTATTATCTGCTGGAGTTCAAGCTAAATCCTATACAATACATGGTACTATTCATGCAGGTGAATTAATATGTAAAAAGGCTTTGCCTGAATTATACGATGCATGTGCATCAAGTGTAAAAGAATTTGCAAATAGTCTATAATAATAAAAAATCCTTGAGATTTAATCCAATACTTATTATTATTTCATGTATTTCTTGTTATGAAAAACAAGGGGTTAAAAATTGTGAAACTATGTCATATGATACTCCAGAAATACAATGGTTTAGCTCTTATAATGGTTCAGAGGAGGAATCTCACGGTCATTTTATTAAATCATTGTCTGATGGAAGTTTCTTACAAATTGGAGAAACGGGTTTTGTTCATAATCTTTCTTCAAAAATTTTAATTATTAAAGTTAATTCTAATGGAGATCTTATTTGGAAAAAGGAGATATCCAGCTCAGGTATTAATATGGGAAATTCTATTATTGAGATGGATAACGGATATTTAATATCATGTTCAATTGATGATGATAGTGCTTTGATTTTACTTGATAAATTTAATGGAGAAATAATTTTTTCTAGTCAATTTGATAATGGAGGAAGTGATGCATATGAACACTCAATAAGTTTTGGAGATACGATTGCATCTGTAGGGTATTATGATGCAGATGATAGAAAAAATACATTTTACACAGAAGGAAAAGGTATTTTATCTTTTCATGATGAAAAAGGAATTAAAAATTATGATGTAGACTTATCAATATATATATCTCAAGCTTATAGGATCAAAAAATATAAAGAATTCCTTTATATTTCAGGTCTATCGTATGGTGCTGAGGATTATACATTGATTAAAACAAATTTAAAAGGAGAAATTATATGGAAAAAGTCTTATGGGGGTGAAAGAAATGATCACAATTTTGGTATGGATATTAACGATATTGGAGAAATATTTTTAACAGGTCACACACTGTCTGGCACTCAAAACTGGGATACTTATACCATTAAAGTAGATTTAGAAGGAAATAAAATATGGGAAAGTGTAGTAGGTAATCCACGTGGCTTCAACCCTAAATATATTCATGATGAGGTTTGGGGAATTAAAAATACTCCAGATGGTGGTTGTATAATTGTTGCAGGTACGGGCGATGAGTATGAAGATTATAATAGAACCTGTTCAAATACTAATCAAAATTCAAGTATTTGGAATGTTTATCTAATAAAATTTATGAATGATGGTCAAATTGATTGGGAAGTTACTTATGGAAATAAATCATTGGGTAACTGGGCTGGTGAGGATATTGATTTAACCGACGACGGAGGGGCTATTATTGCTGTTGATAATGGAGAATTTGGATTTTTAAAAATTAAATCATTTAATTAGATATTATGATTTTAACATATTCCTATTTTTTTATATTGTTTATTATTAATACTAACAATAACTGGATAGAATTATTTAATGGTAAAGACTTGGAAGGATGGGAAGTTAAAATAAATGGATACGAATTAGGAAAAAACCATAAGCATACATTTAAAGTTAAAGATGGTGTGATTCAAGTTTCATATCAAAACTATAGAAAGTTTGGAGGAAAGTTTGGACATCTTTTTTATACAAAAAAAAAATTTAAAAATTATATATTAAGACTTGACTATAGATTCTTTGGAAACCACTTGAAAGGTGCACCGGAATGGTCAATCAAAAATAGTGGTGTAATGTTACACTCTCAAGATCCAAAGATCATGCTTAAAAAACAAGATTTTCCAGTTAGTGTTGAAGCTCAATTATTAGGAGGATTAAATGCAGGAAAAAGATCGACAGGCAATGTGTGTACACCTGGGATTGACGTTGATATAAAAGGATTTAAAGCTATAAATCATTGTGTTAATTCAACTTCTAAAACATATAATAATGATGACTGGATCAATATTGAATTAATTGTTTACTCAGACTCATTAATTCATCATATTATTGAAACTGACACTATTTTAACTTATACCAATTTAAGAATTGGTGGTGAATTTATCCCAAAGAATTATCTGGATAAATTAGGTGAAAGTCTAGAGAGTGGTTTTATTTCTCTTCAGTCTGAGGGTCACCCGATAGAATTCAAAAATATTAAAATTCGAGAAATATTTTAAAAAAGTGAACCTTATTAGGTGAAAATCTGTATGATTATATCACAATGAATTTATTTTGAAATCTTATAAAATATTTTTTTTTCTTTTAATACTTTTATCATGTGAAGATATTTTCAATAGAAATTTTCTACTTGACATTGAAGTAATTCCATCAGATGGTGGATACGTCTCAGTAAAAAATGGGTATTATAAAAAAGGAGAATTGATATCCTTGGAAGCATATGAGAATGAAAATTATTTTTTTAATGGTTGGGGAGGAGACATAGAATCGAACAAGAACCCCTTTGTAGTTAAAATAGATTCAGATTTAAATATAAGAGCTAACTTTAAACTAATTGATAATGATTCCGATGGCATAGCTGATGCCATAGATACTTGTCCTGAAACTAAAAAAGGATCACAAGTAGATGAATTTGGTTGTTGTATTGATACTAAATCTGTAACATTCAGAGACTTAAAAAAAATACCTTATCCCTCAGCATATAACTCTTCTGCGTCAAATGGATCATTTATATATTTATCAAAGGGAGTAAGGATTAATAATGAAAACATAATAGAGAGGGCATCTGAGGTTTTAAGATATGATATAATCAATGAATCGTGGGATACATTTCTTGATAATGTAAATGCAGTTTCGTACGGAGCAAGTGAAATTATTGGTTCTAACCTTTACTTATTTAATGGAAAAAATTATCCAATTATTGATGATAAGGTTTTAAATGAATCTTTCGAAATTGTCAATATATTTAGTAAAAGAATTTCAAGATTTGTCACTAACCCATATCCTGCTGTACAAAGTGGAAGTGCAGTTTGGAATAATAATATTATCTTTTTTGGGGGTAGAAATCTTGACGGATGTCTTGATAGAGTAGTTAAATACAGTGTACAAACTCGTGAATTTGAAATAATAACAAATATGCCTTTTCCCATATGTAATGCTAAGGGAGAAATTCATGATAATAAACTTTATATCGTAGGAGGAGATTTAGATTATGATCAATCAAGCAAAATATTAATTTATGACTTAAACGATAATATATGGGTTGATACTTTTCAACTTCCATTTAAAATATCTAATCATACGACAAGCATCTATAGAAATAAAATCTTAATTAAGGGTGATTACAATAGATTAAATCTCTTTGCTGTTTTTGATATTGTAAGTAAGAAATTTTCAGTGATTGAGAGTAATGTTTCAGATTCAAGATACTTAACATCTCAAGTTGTAAATGGAGAGTTTTATGTACTAGGAGGTAATAAATCATCAAATTACTCAACTATGTTAGATAATTTTGAGGTTTTAAACTTAGAGCAAGAAGGTTATTTTTGTTTTTAATTAAATTTGACTATGAAAAAGTGGAAACTTATAATTGTTATATTTTTTTGCTCGTTTGTTTTTTTTCTTATTGGTGGATATTTTGGATTTAATAATGGAATAGATTTAATTTCCCAAAAAGTAAATAATTGTATTCAATCATTTAACTCTGAAAAAGGTAATTTGCTCTATTCAAATTATAAAATTTTTGACAATAAGATAGAAATTATAGTAAATAATGGATCAGAATGTTTTATTTATAATGATTTAGATATCATATATGAGGTTTTTTATTTAGGAAACAGTAAAGAATTATCATTTAATCTAAATAGTAATTTGGGACCATATGAAAATGGTATTTTGTCTATTGAATTAGAAAAAATACAACCATTTGATTCAGTAAAATTTAAGAAATTCTTATTCTCTGGTTACGAAATGAGTCTTTAATAATCTAAAATCATTTTTTCAACTAATTTTTCAAAAATAAAAGAGTGACACATTCCTTTATAAAATTCTTGAGAAAATAGAAATTGTCCAATTGATATTTCATCATCCTCATTATATTCGTAAGTATTACCTTTAAGATTTATTATTATTTTACCACCACACCTCAAAGCTGGTCTAGTATTCCAGCTCACAACAATTTTATATGTCTTTTTGTCTGAATTCTCATTTTGATAATTATTAATGATATTAAAATTATAGTTCTCTAGAGCGTCAGAAAAATAAGTTTCAAGACTGAAATCAAAACTTTCAAGAATTATGTTAGAGTTTTTTTCTAATATTTCTTTAGCGATAAACTGTTGACTATATATAGGTTTAGAATTTGAAATTAGAATTATTATTGTTAAAAATATTAATTTATTCATCTCTTTTTTTTTCAAGATTAAATCCAAATACTTTTTGATCAAACTTTTTTATAGATCCTGTTGCAATATCAATAACCCAAGCATAGACAAATATTGTATTGAGAATTGAAATCATATTAAAGCTTTTCGGAATACGAAAATATTTTTTTTGATAACCTTTTTTCTCAATTGTAATAGCCCCATTAAAAGATTTTTCTAAACGATACCTTACTGGAGTTTTTCCAATATGTAGACCAGATATAAATACTTCAGCACTGTTTGGTTTCGAATCTATGAATATAATGCTTTTAGTTCCTGATAATATAGTACTACAGTTATTCAATATAAAAAATAAAGGAATGTAAAACATTCCTTTAAAGATTTTGAGGATATAAAAGTAATTATTCCTCTTTGAGCTCAACCTTTACTCCCTTTTGATCAAACTTTTTAACTGCACCTGTAGCAACATCAATAATCCAACCAAATACACTACCAAGGTTTATAATAGAAACTGCATTAAAACTTTTTTGTAGTCCTATAGATTTTCTCTGGTAACCATCTTTTTCAAATGCAATAATACCATCAAAGGATTTTTTGACTGGATATGTAAATGGAGTAGTGCCAATTTCAAGTCCATCCATTTCAACTGTTGCACCTGAAGGTTCTGAGTTAAACATTATATTTGTTTTTGTTCCAGTGAAAATTGTTGCACAACTTGACATTAATATTATTAATGAGATAAATAAAGAAAGTTTTTTCATGGTTTATAATAATTTGTTTTATTAAGTATTTATAGATTAAAGTTATATATTTATTTAAACACACAAAATAAAATCTATATTTTTTATTAAATTATAAAAGATTATTTTATCATACATGTAATCTCATTTTATTTATATAAATAGCAATTGAATTTAATTTTAGAAAAATGAAAAAATTTTTAATAAAAAGAGAAATGCCAGGTATTTCAGGTGCTCCTAAAAGTGAATTAAATAAAGCTGGAAAAGGATCTGAAGCAGTTCTTGAAGAAATGAGGAACGAGGGTAAAATGATTCAACAAGAGCAAAGTTATGTAGCTGGTGATTCTATTTTTTGTGTTTATAATGCAGAAAATGAAGAATTAATTCATGAACATGCAAAGAGATCTAATGGTATTGTGACAGAGGTTACTGAGGTTTCATCGGTAATAAAACATAATACATCAGTAGTCAGTTAATTTAATATATAAAAATTATGAAATTATTTTTTACTTATTTTTTACTATTTATGTCCTTTACAGGAATTTGTCAGATTCAGACTCCAAGAATTAGTCCAAGTTCAGAGCTTGAGCAGATGGTAGGTTTAACAGAAATTGAGATTGACTTTAATAGACCATCGACAAGGGGTAGAGATATTTTTGGTAACCTTGTTCCTTACGATAAAATTTGGAGGACGGGAGCAAATAGTGGTACTGAAATTAGTTTTTCTACTGACGTTATAATTGACGGAATAAATGTAGATTCTGGTTCATATACAATCTATACCATTCCAAATGAAAATTCTTGGGAGCTTATGTTGTATTCAGATATAGATCAATGGAGTGTCCCTAGGGATTGGGATGATTCTAAAGTAATATTTCGATCAAATTTTGATGTTAATAAAATGTCAAACGGTAGCGCATTAGAAACATTCTCTATTTGGATTGGTAACATTACAAATAATGATTGTCATTTAAATATTGGTTGGGCTGATACTTATATAAAAGTTAAAATTGAGGTTCCAACTAGAGATTTAGTTGAAAAAAGCATAAGCGCTACTTTGAGTGGACCAGAAGTAAAAGCTTCTGACTACTATTCTGCAGCTGTTTATTATAGAGAGGAAAATATAAAGTTAAATCAGGCTCTAAAGTGGATGGAAAAATTTATTGAAATGACAAAAGAACCTAGATTTTTTCATCTGAGGCAGTACGCCTTAATTTTAGCTGGTAATAAAGACTATCAGGGAGCAGTTAATGCTTCTAGAAGATCACTTAGATTATCTATACAAGCTAATAACGAAGATTACGTTAAGATGAACAACGAGTCGATCGAGGAGTGGTCAAAAAAAATTAGATAATCTTACAATTTTATTTTAATTATTACTCTACTTATTAATACATTAGTATTGTGAAAAGACTATCTATTTTACTACTAATGTGTTTTCCTGTTTTCTCTCAGGAATATAAGCTACCACCCCAAGTTATCAAATCCTTAATTGAGGCAGATCCGCAACCTATTATAAGTTTTAATGACAATGGAAGCCTTGGATTAGTTTTATATCCTGATGGATATCAATCAATCGATGACTTAGCAAAAGACGAGTTAAGAATTGCAGGTACTAGACTTGATCCTGTTAGGTATACATCCTCCAGAATGAGATATTATAAATCATTTTCACTGCTTGAAACAAAAACTGGTGAGGAAATTAATATTGAATATCCTAATAATGGTAAATTTTCGTTCTTTCAGTGGTCACCAAATGAAGAAAAAATAGCTTTTACTAATACCACAAATCAAGGAGTTGAATTATGGACAATTGATGTAAATTCAAGGAAATCATCAAAAGTTATTGACACGTATGTAAATGATATATTAAATTCTCCTTTCCAATGGTTTAATTCAAATAATGATTTAATTGTTACATTAAAGTGTGATATTGATAAACCAAAAATTAGTAAAATTCCATCGGGTCCAATTATTCAAGAGACTACAAACCAAAACGCACCATCAAGAACTTATCAGGACTTAATACAAAATAAAAACGATGAGTTATTATTTGAACACTATGCTTGTGTAAGTCTTTATAAAGTCACATTGGATGGAGAATTATCTGATATTATTAAAAATAGAATGATCAAGGATTATGATCTATCACCAGATCAGAATTATTTATTGACAGAAGAAATTAAGAAGCCTTTTTCTTACCTAGTGCCTTACAATAGATTTCCATTTCATGTTTCTGTCCTTAATCTAAATAATGGATATTCTAATTTAATCGCAGATATTCCAATCGATGAGGTTAGGCCTACAGGATTTGATGCTACAAGAGTAGGTATAAGATCAGTTAGTTGGAGAAGAGACAAGCCCAGCGATTTGTATTGGGTTGAAGCTAATGATGGGGGTGATCCTAAGAAAAAAGTTGAGCACAGAGATATAATTTATACCCTCTCTTCTCCTTTTGATCCTTTAAGTGCAATTGAACTTATAAGGACAAAATTAAGGTTTAGTGGTATAACATGGAGTAGTGGAAAATTAGCGTTATTAAGTGAAAGGTTGTGGAGTAATAGAAATCAGGTCACATCTTTATTAGATACTGATTCTAGAACAATTTCTAGAATATTATTTGATAGACAATATGATGATATTTATACTGATCCAGGATCACCGATTCTAACAAAAAATAAGTTTGGAAAAAAAGTTTTAGACATTAAGAGAAACTCTGTCTATATGATTTCAAGAGGTGGATCACCTGAGGGATATAGGCCATATCTAAGCATATTTAATATTAAAACCTTAGAAAATAAAATTTTATTTAGATCAGAAGCACCCTTCTACGAAAACCCTGTGAAATTATCTGGAAATAATCTTATTACATCCAAGGAATCAGTTACGGATAATCCAAATTATTTCATTAAAGACTTAAGCACAGGTAAGTCCAGACAACTTACATTTTATGAAAATCCATACAAAAGCCTAGAAAAGGTAAAGAAAGAAGTAGTTAACTACAAGAGAGAGGATGGAATTGACCTTAGTGCTGTTGTTTACACTTTAGAATCATATAATCCTGAAAAAGAAGGTAGGTTGCCAGTATTTATATGGGCATATCCAAGGGAGTACACATCTAAAAAAGTTGCAAGTCAGGTTAGAAATTCTCCTTATCGTTTCACTAGAATTAATTATGGCTCACCTATATTCTGGGCTCTAAGAGGTTATGCCGTTATGGCAAGCACTGAGATGCCAATTGTAGGTTTTGATGGAGACCAGCCTAATGATTCATTTAGAGACCAACTAGTAATGAATGCGAAATCAGCAATTGATAAAATTGTTGATATGGGAGTAGGAGACAGAGATAGAGTTGGTGTTGGTGGTCATTCTTATGGAGCTTTTATGACTGCAAATCTATTGGCACACTCCGATCTATTTGCTGCTGGAATCGCCAGAAGTGGTGCTTATAACAGAACCCTAACACCTTTTGGATTCCAAAGAGAAGAGAGAACGTACTGGGAAGATCCAGATTTATACAATTATATGTCTCCTTTTATGCATGCAAATAAAGTAAATGAGCCTATTCTTCTAATTCATGGAGAGGAGGATAATAACTCAGGTACATTTCCTATTCAGAGTGTTAGATTCTTTAATGCTATTAAAGGTCACGGTGGTACATCAAAACTTGTTATGCTCCCAAAGGAAAGTCATGGATATAGAGCAAAGGAATCTATTTTTCATACTTTATACGAGATGGATTCTTGGCTTGACAAATATGTTAAAAATAAGAATATTAAACCTGATAATATAAATGTAAAAATTAATTAAGAATTTTAAGTAATAACCAAACCCAAACCCAAACCAAAAAAAATATGAAACCACAAATCATTATTATAGTAATACTGCTATTCGTTCAACCTCTTTATGCGCAGAAAAAAAAGAAAGAGACTGTTAATCATTTAGAAAAAACGTCAATAAATGCTTTAAAATGGAGATCTGTAGGTCCTGCACTAACTTCAGGAAGAGTATCGGATATAGCAGTAAATCAAAATAATCCTTTCGAATATTATGTTGCTATCGCATCTGGAGGAGTTTGGAAGACTTCTAATTGGGGATTAGAATATTTACCTGTTTTTGATAATGAAAGCTCTTACTCTATTGGATGTGTGACAATTGATCCTAATAATGCAAATACAATATGGGTTGGAACAGGAGAAAATAATAATCAAAGATCAGTCGCATACGGTGATGGGGTATACAAATCAATTGACGGTGGAAAATCCTGGAAAAATATGGGCCTGAAGGATTCTGAACACATTGGAAATATTATTGTAGATCCTAATGATTCTGATATTATATATGTATCAGCATACGGTCCACTGTGGAGTAAGGGAGGTGAAAGGGGTGTTTATAAGTCAGAAAATGGAGGTGAAAGTTGGAAACTTATTTTATATGTTGATGAACATACAGGAATAAATGAGATACATATGGATCCAGAAAATTCTAAGGTTTTATATGCTACCGCTCATCAGAGAAGAAGACACGTTTATACTTATGTCGGTGGAGGACCTGGTTCTTCGGTATATAAGTCAACTGATGCTGGAATATCTTGGAGAAAAATTAATAAGGGGTTACCAAGTGTTGAAATTGGAAGAATAGGTATGGATATATCACCTGTTGATAATAATGTGCTATATGCTATTATTGAGGCTGCTGATAGGCAGGGTGGTTTTTATAAGTCAGATGATATGGGAGAGTCGTGGTCTAAGCAAAGTGGAAAAGTCACTAGTGGTAATTATTATCAGGAGATTTTTGCTGATCCAGTCGATTTAGAAACTGTATATGTAATGGATACATGGATGTCTGTGACGAAAGATGGAGGAAAAACATTTAAAAATGTAGGAGAAGATTTCAAGCATGTTGATAATCATGCTATGTGGATAAATCCAAATAATAATAATCACTGGTTAGTTGGTTGTGATGGCGGGATATATGAGACTTTTGATGCAGCAAAAAATTGGGATTTTAAGAAAAATTTGCCAGTAACTCAGTTTTATAAGGTTGCTGTAGATACTGATGTTCCATTTTATAATATCTACGGAGGAACTCAAGATAATTTTACAATTGGTGGTCCATCAAGGGTTAATACTTCTCACGGAATAACTAATCAAGACTGGTTTATTACTCATGGTGGTGATGGATTTGAATCCCAAGTGGATCCTGAAAATCCTGATATAGTTTATTCTCAATCTCAGTATGGATGGCTAGTTAGATATGATAAAAAAAGTGGAGAGGAAGTGGGTATTAAACCAATATCTAGGAAAGGAGAGTTAGGGTATAAATGGAATTGGGATGCTCCTCTTGCTGTTAGTAGTCATAAATCAGGTAGGTTGTATTTTGCTGCTAATAAAGTTTTTAGATCAGATAACTACGGTAACAGTTGGGATGTGATAAGTGATGACTTATCAAGGAAAATTAATAGAAATAAACTTAAAGTTTATGACAGGGTATTAAGTATGGATGCTGTTGCAAAAAATGGTTCAATATCGCCATATGGTACTATAGTCGCATTATCTGAATCTACTTTAGATGAAAATCTACTGGTAGTTGGAACTGATGACGGACTCGTTCAAATCACAAAAGATGGAGGAAATACATGGAGAAAGATTGATAATATTCCTGGTGCACCAAACCAGTCATATGTTAATTCAGTTTTTACTTCTCAGCATGATGAGAATAGAATATATGTAGCATTTAATCACCATAAATATGGTGATTTTAAACCTTATATTTTTATGACTGAAGACATGGGAAATACTTGGATACCGATAAGTAGTAATCTACCCAATAGAGGAAGTATTTATGCAATAGAAGAGGATCATGAAGATCCTGGATTAATTTTTTGTGGTACAGAGTTTGGAGTATTTTTCTCACCTAATAATGGTAAGAATTGGAAAGAGCTATCAATGGGCCTTCCTACAATTGCTGTAAGAGATATTGCAATACAGAGAGAAATGAATGACTTAGTGCTTGGAACATTTGGAAGGGGATTCTATGTTTTGGATGATTATACTATGCTAAGAAGTGTTGAGAACAAGCAAGTTCAGGAAAAGGCAATGATATTACCTATTAGAGATGCTATTATGTGGGAAAAATCAAATCCATTAGGTTTACCAGGTAAATCGTTTCAAGGCGATAATTTTTATGTCGGAGAAAACTTAGATCCAGTAGCTATGATAAATTATTATTATAGTGAAAATTTTAAGTCTTTAAAGGATAAAAGAAGAGATAATGAAAAAGCCTTAATTGAGGCTAAAAAAGATGTTTCCTATCCAAATTATGATGCTCTTAATGCAGAAATGAATGAAAACGAGGCTCAGTTATTATTTACTATCAAGAATTCTGATAATCAGGTAATTAAAAAAATATTAGAAAAACCAAGTAAAGGATACAATAGATTTCATTGGAACTTAAGGTATGAAGTTGCCAGTCCTATTAGTTTCTCATCTCCATCATTTTATAATCCATTTTCAGGAAAGAGAGAGGGTACACTTGTTGAGCCAGGTAGCTACAATATTAGTATGGACTATTTAGTTAATGGAGAGTTAATTAAACTATATGGACCAAGAGAGTTTAAGGTTTCTCTTTTAGAAAACACTGTAATGCCAGCTGAGGATAGAGAAGAAAAGATACAATTTCAGAGAGAGGTTGCTAAAATGCAAGGAGAAATTAGTTCTTATTCAAGTATTATATCAGAAATATCAAATAAAATTAAATATTTTGAAGTTGCAGTTTTAAGACTTGAAAAACCTATGGACGAGTTGTTATCTGAACTTATTGATATCAGGGATGATTTAAGAGAGGTTAGGATAATGTTTTATGGCGACAATGTAAAGAGAAAATTAGATATGCAAGAGATCCCATCACCATCTTCAAGAGTTGGGATAATTGCAAGTGAGCAGAAATATTCAACATCTTCTCCAACTCAGACACACCTTAATAGTTTTGAAATAGCTAAAGAGGAGTTTATACCAATAAAATCAAGGGTAAATTCATTAATTGAAAAGGTTAAAAGTTTAGAAGATAAAATGAAACTTATTGGCGCTGCTTATACACCTGGAAGATTTGAAAACTAATTCTTATGAAATATTAAATTGAAAATTATGAAAAACAAATTTTATTTATTGATTGTTATTATAATACCGTTTTATTCTTATTCTCAAGAAATATCTAAAGCTACTATTTCAGATATGAAGTTTAGGCATGTCGGCCCTGTTGGTAATAGATTGACCTCAGTTGCAGGTGTTGTAGACGATCCTATGGTATACTACGTGGGAGCAGCATCTGGAGGTGTATGGAAGACCAAAGACGGAGGTCTTAACTGGTTCCCGATATTTGATGATCAAGAAGTGCATTCGATTGGAGCTTTGGCTGTTTCACCCTCCAATCCAATGGTTCTTTATGCAGGTACTGGTGAAAGCTCAATAAGATCTAATGTTTCTATTGGAGATGGTGTTTATAAATCTGAAGATGGTGGAGAAACATGGAAACATATTGGCTTAAAAAATTCTGGAAGAATTTCTAGGATAGTTGTTCATCCTAATGATCCCGATATAGTTTATGTTGGTTCTCTAGGACATGCGTATTCTCCTCAAAAGGAAAGAGGTGTATTTATAACTCATGATGGTGGTTCCTCTTGGAAACACACCCTTTTTGTAGACCAAAATACGGGTATATCTGATATTGTAATGGATACCGACAACCCTAGGATTTTGTTTGCAGGAGCTTGGCATTTAGAGCTAAAAACATGGCAAAGAATAAGCGGTGGTCCAGGAAGTGGTATTTTTAAATCAACCGATGCTGGTTTGACATGGAATAGAATTAATGGTAATGGATTACCTACTAAAGATGTTGGAAAAATTGCTTTAGCAATGACTCCAGCTGCACCGGATAGATTATACGCACTTATAGAAACTGGAGACGGAGTCCCTTATAATGGTAAAGAGACAGATTCTGGAGAGCTTTGGAGATCAGATGATAATGGTAAAACATTTAAATTAATAAATTCTGATAGAGATCTTGGTGGTCGACAAGCTTATTATACAAGAACAACTGCATCTCCTGATAATGCTAATGAGGTATATTTTATGAGTAATTCTTTCTTTTCAAGTATTGATGGGGGAGTGTCTTTAGAAAATAGACCAAGGGAGTCATCTCCCAACTGGGACCATCATGAAATGTGGATAGATCCTAACAACGGAGATAGAATGGCTGTAGCAGGTGACGGTGGAATATCCATATCTCTGAATCGGGGTAAATCATGGCAAAGAACATTCCTACCCATAGCACAACTCTATCATGTAACAACAGATAATAATATTCCATATAATGTATTAACTAATAGACAAGATGGGCCATCAATGAAAGGTCCGAGTCGTACAAGAAGTGGTAATTGGTTTGGTCCTGGAATGATACAGTCAGGGATGTGGAGATCTATAGGAGGTGGAGAGAGTGGATTTGCTACTGCCGATCCTAAAGATCCAGATATAATTTGGTCTAGTGCATCTGGTTATGGACCACTTGGAGGTATTGTAACAAGATACAATGAGAAAACAAATCAATTCAGACAATTAGAGGTTTGGCCTGAGCTTAGTGCAGGTAGTCATGCTTCGTTATTAAAGTATCGTTTTCAATGGACATTTCCTCTTCTCATTTCACCCCATGATAATAAAACAATATATGTTACAAGTCAGCATGTTCACAGAACAACAAATGATGGACAGACATGGGAAGTAATAAGTCCTGACTTATCTCTTAATGATAAGTCAATGCAGGGATTTTCGGGTGGTTTAACAGGTGATAATATAGCAGTAGAGTATGCAAACGTAATATATGCATTTGATGAGTCACCAGTTAAAAAAGGTATATTTTGGGCAGGAACCAATGATGGTTTAGTTCACATTAGTCAAGATAATGGTGAAACGTGGTCAAATGTTACAAAAAATATACCTAACCTTCCAAAATTAGGTGTTGTTAGAAACATAGAGGCTTCAAAGTGGGATGCTGGAAAAGCATACCTAACAATTGAATTTCATCAGGTTGGAAATTTTGAACCTCATGTTTATAAGACTGAGAATTTTGGAAAATCATGGAAAAAAATAACTGATGGTATTAGTAGTGGTAATTTAAGTTATACAAGATGTATAAAAGAGGATCCGGTAAGAGAGGGATTATTGTACTTAGGTACAGAAAATAAACTCTATGTATCATTTAATGATGGTAGTAATTGGCAAGAATTAATGTCAAATCTACCTCATTCACCTATGTACTGGATTGATATTCAAGAACATTTTAATGATCTTGTTGTAGGTACATATGGCAGAGGAATATGGATATTAGATGATATATCCCCTCTTCAAGAGCTGGATGTTGATATTACTAAAAAAAATGTTCATCTTTTTGATTTGAAGCCATCCTATAGATTTCAAAATGTAACAAGTACTTTACAGATGTTTCCTGAGGCTTCAACAGGTCAAGATCCACCAAGTGGTGCATCTATTAATTATTGGCTTAATGAAGATAAAGACGTAGAGTTAGTTATCACAAATAATAATAATGACACAGTAAAGATAATATCTGATAAAGGAAAAAAAGGGATTAATAGAGTATGGTGGAATTTTATGGGTGAAAAAAGTGATCCTATGGTTATGCAAACAAAACCACTATATGCTGAATGGTTTCATATGGGTGAAAATAGAAAAAGAAATATTCCTTCTACAATTTCTATAATGCATCCTCCTGGTACTTATAAGGTGAATATAGATTCAGATGGAAATTTGCTAACTAAAGATCTGGTAGTTATGAAAGACCCTCATTCAGAAGGTAATATTGAAGATATAAATCTTCAAAATGATCTAATGAAGAAAATTTATCTGGATTTGAATACAACTGCAATGTACGTTAATTCAATAGAGAGTTTAAGAAGACAATTAATCGATTTAAAATCTTTGTTATCAGAGAATGATAAAGATGATGATTTAATAAGTGAAATTAATGATCTTCATAGTAAATTTCTAGAACTAGAAAAAAAATTAATACAACTTAAAATTACAGGTAAAGGTCAGGATGCTGTTAGATATCCAAAAATGATTGGTGAAAAGTTAGCTTATCTTGCTGAAAATGTACAGATATCAGACTTTAGACCAGCAGATTCCTACTATGAAGTTTATGAGTTACTTCACAATAGGTTAGAAGATGTTGGTAATGAATATGATAAATTAGTGGGTGAAGATCTTGAAAATCTTATTTCAAAAATGAATACTCAAGCTATCAATAGGTTCGTTTTATAATATTCTTATCATTCATATTTATGTTTAAGAGGGTAGTTGTTAAATACATATTGTCCCTAATGAGGGAGAATATTAAACTTTTAAAGAATGAGATTAAATTAATGGAAGAGGAAAAAAATAGTTTAACTAAAAGTAGTGCTGGAGATAAACATGAGGTAAGCAGATCATTAATGCAAATAGAATATGATAAGTTAAACGAAAGTTATAACTCGCAATTAAAAGAATTGAAATCAATTGAATCTTTAGATTTAAATAAAAAAAAGATAATTGGACTAGGTTCATTAGTCAAGACAGATAGATTTCAGTATTTTATAGCTATTGGTTTGGGAAAGCATAAAATAAGTAATAAAAGTATATTATTAGTATCATATGCTTCACCAGTGGGTCAACTACTAATAGGTAAAAATAAGGGGGATTATGTAATTATTAATAATGAGAAGGAAAAAATAATAGGCTTATCCTAGTTTGTACTTTAATTTACTTATCAATATAGACTGCTTTTGCTACACCAAAAGAGTTTGATCCTTCGAGTAAAATCAATTCATTATTTACCCACAAAGCAGGAACTTGGGTTTGGGTTTCTGTAGCAACATCTCCAACTACAACTACAGTGTCACCAATAGTTGAGACATCGTAAGCATTACTAACCCAAAAATTATTATAAACTCCTCCTGGAAGATCGAACTTATTTCCATTTTTCCAATAATGGGCATATGTTCCACCAGTTCCAGGTTTTGTATTATCTTCCGTATCATCATCCCACAATGCAATATGATCAATTTTACCTGCAACGTATATATCAGATCCATCTAAGTAGCCTCCGTAACCCTCACCACCATATATATCTTGGTTTGCACCTCCACCATTAGGTAGGTCTTTTCTTTTCGAACCCTCCCAATATGCAGCTTTTGGGATATATCCAAGCATATTATCTGGTTTCATTGTCCAACCAAAATAAAAAACGGTACCACTTTCAGAGATTTTAATATCTTGTACTTCTCCATCGCCATGTTGTGGTATAGATAGGTTGACTCTATTTCCATTTTTCCATACTGCAGGAATGACATAATGATGGTTGTTAACATAATAACCACCAACAAAAACATTACCATTTTCTTTTACGGCTATTCCGTACCCTGATGAATCACCTCCGTTTAACTTTGTTTTTTTAGTGTTTTTCCAGTAACATGCTCCGTTATCTCTTCCAGCTGTATATACATCTCCATCACGGACAGTAATTGCATATGCTTCTTCATCACCAGTACCTTCTAGCTTAAATACTTCATTATCGATCCAATAGGTAGCATCACCACCATAAGAGTAACCTACACAATAAACCTTACCATCTTCTACTATAATGTCTGTTACCTCACCTGGTCCAAGATCAAATCTTTCACCGTTTTTCCAATAACATGCTACCTGACTGGTTGAAGAGGTTTCAACCCATCCAGCTACATAAATATCAGTCCCAGAACTTGTTTCTTCAGTTTCGTTATTAATTGTTTCATTTGAATCTATCTCAGTATCTGAATCAAGAGACGTTTCTTCTCCTATTTCTTCACATGAAAAAATAAGCAGTATTGATAATGTTAGAATTAAATGTTTTTTCATATATCGAAAATAAAAAATATGATTAACAAAAACAATTCAAATATTCTCTTTAATTACTAAATCTAATTGACTTGTAAAGTTCAGAGAAAAATTTACACTTTTTTATCATTTGTATAATTTTGTCGTATTAACTATGATAAAAATTAAAATTAATTGGATATATCAGTAATTGGTTCTGGAATTGGAGGTCTTTCATCTGCGATTAGGTTAGCTAATAAAGGATACAATGTAACGGTCTATGAAAAGAATAGTAAACCAGGAGGAAAGTTAGGTTCATTAATTTTTGATGATTATAAATTTGACACAGGCCCCTCTTTATTGACAATGCCTCACCTAATAGATGAGTTGTTTGAATTATCTCATGTTAATCCTCGAAAATATTTTAATTATAAAAAGAAAAAAGTTCACTGTAAATATTTTTGGGATGACCGTAAAACATTTACTGCTTACTCTAAACAATCAAAATATTTACACGAGGCAAAAAACAGTTTAGGTGTAACTGAAATTAACTTAAAGAGATATTTTGATAAAGCAGCAAAAAAATATGATTTAATAAATAAAATTTTTTTAAAAAAATCAATTCATAAGTTATCTACATACATTAATTATGAAACTTTTAAGGCACTAATAAATCTATTTACTTTCCAGTTATTTAGCTCTCTTTATGATGTCAATAGAAAGGAGATTCGAAATGATAGGATGGAACAAATTTTAAATAGGTATGCAACTTATAATGGATCCTCTCCCTACAAAACTTCAGGTATTATGACAATTATACAACACCTTGAAAATCATCATGGAACTTTTGTTTGCGATGGTGGTATGAATCAAATCCCAAAGGCATTATATGAGCTATGTATAAAAATTGGTATAAAATTTGAATTTAATACTGAGATTAAAAAGATTTTATTTGCGAATAATAAAATAGAGGGAATCCAAACAAGTAAAAATTTGATTAAAACAGATATAGTGATATCAAACTCTGATATTAATTATACCTACAAAAATCTTTTAGGTGACAAAAAATTTTCAATAAAGAAAAATGATATGTCTAGTTCGGCCGTAATATTTTTTTGGGGAATAAAAAAAGAGTATAAAAATCTTGACTTACATAATATTTTCTTTTCATCTAATTATAAGAAAGAGTTTGAGGAGATTTTTGAAAATAATAATATTTCAAATGATCCTACTATTTATGTTAATATAACATCAAAAGATATAAAAAACGTATCACCTAAAAAATCGGAAAATTGGTTTGTAATGATTAATTCACCAAAAGATATTGGACAGAATTGGGATAATATAAAAATGACTTTAAGAAGAAATGTTATTAATAAATTAAATAAGATCCTTGAGACTGATATTGAAAAATTTATTTCAGTAGAAAAAATATATACACCAAAAGATATTGAAAAAAATTCCAGATCATACCTTGGTTCTCTTTATGGAAGTTCATCAAATAGTATATTTTCTCCAATAATGAGACATCCTAATTTTTCAACAAGGATTAAAAATTTGTTTTTTTGTGGAGGCACTGTTCATCCTGGAGGTGGAATTCCTCTTTGTATAATGTCATCAAAAATCGTATCAGAATTAATTGAAAAATCAAATTAACATATCTATTCTTATTCTTTGGTTTAATCAATTATTTGGTTTGATTGGACTAATTTTTATTGATTTTAATTTATTCTCTTCATTATCACCTTATTCACTTCTTCTTACTTTTTTTATGGTAATTTCAATTAATACTAATATTAGTCTTAAGAACTTTTCTTATTTGTTTTTGATCATGATCGTGAGTATGTGTGCTGAGATTATTGGTGTTAACTATGGTGTTTTTTTTGGTTCCTATTACTATGGTGAAAATCTTGGTGCTAAAGTATTTGGCGTACCCATTATTATTGGTTTAAATTGGGTTTTCCTAACTGTTTCGTGTGGAAACATTTCTTATTATTTTTTTAAAAATAAACTGATTTATTCTATTTTTTTTGGCTCATTTTTAATGTTGTTATTTGATATTTCAATTGAACCACTATCAGATAGTCTTGATTTTTGGTTTTTTAACGATGAAAATTTATTTTATAATTATATAACTTGGTTTATTCTAGGTTTACTTAATCAATACATTTATTTAAAATTTAATAGCAGAAAGAACATATTATTTTCTTTTCATACCTATTTTTCAATACTTTTATTTTTTATAATATTAAATATTTCATTTTAAAAAAAAGGTCCTGATTAGGACCTTTAATTATAATTATTGAATTGGGGAAACTTTAAAATTAAGTGTTTGATTTATCATATCAAGAACTCCACTTACCATCATTAGATTTCCATCTGTTAATGCGTCGAGCGAATAAAGAATATAAACGCTTCCCTGCTTTTTCCAGACTCCTTGTAAAGAGGCTTCTTGTACGTTCTCACCTTGTTGTGCCCAAGCAAATCCTGTGAATTCACCTTGACCCTCCGTGTCAAATAGACTAGTAAATGAATAAGAGAGATAAACTTTCCCATACTCTCCAGCATCTCCTGAAGAACTTAACTTGAAAGAATCCTCACCCTCAACATATACTGCATCAATTGTTGTTTTAACTTCAAATTCTCCTTCACCAAAGGCTATATCTTGAGAATAAGATATAAATGAAAACATTATTAAAGTTGTGGTTAATATATACTTCATGTGATATTAATTTAAATTAAAAAGAAATGTAAAATATTAAAAAAAAAATAATTATTTAATTATTTCTGAATCGGTTACGGTTCTTTGATAAAGAAAAGCCTTACTAATTCTATTTTTAACAATTTGAGCATCAAAAATTCTTTGATAATTTTGTTTCTTCTCTCCTTCTCCAAAACTAATATTTAGACAAGTTGTAACCCAGTGTTCAACAGGTTTATTTTTGAATTGAATATTTGACGAGATTGACCATATTATGTCCCATCTAGCATTTTCAAATGTATCTAAAAACTGTTTTGAAAGTAATATGTGTTCCTTACTACCATTTACTATTTGACCAGTATGACTATAACCAATAAAATCTTCATGCTCTAAATTCTCAATAACACCAAGATCTTTATTATTATAACCTTCAAAATATTTTTCAATAATTTTTAACGATTCCTTATCTCCTCTAATTATTTCAACTTTTTCTTTACCTTCCATTTCATAACCAAATACATTATTTTGATTTTTAAGTCCCTCATTATTTTGACACCCAGTCATTTTAAAAAGTATTATTATAATCAGTAATTTTTTCATGATTAGTAATTTTTAGTTTATTTAATAGTACAAGATCCTTCAAAAGTTAGTAAATTAAATTTAAAACTCCTTATATGAGATCTGTTATTAAGGCCTTAATGATATTACTATTTATATCAATCACTCATATAGGATTATCTCAAGATACTGATAATGATGAAATCAATAATATGAATGATAATTGCCCTCTAAATTTTAATTATCTTCAAAGGGATGATGATAACGATGGTGTAGGAGATATTTGTGATCAAAAGTATATTATCACTTCGGTTGATGAAAATGCACCGGTGGGACACCTGCATGATCTTTCAACTTATCTTCCAAGCGATGCAGCTAACTTAATAATTCTTAATGGCAATGACGAAGGTTTCTTCAGTGTCAGTGAATTATCAATTAAAATTGAAAAAAAATTAAGTTTTAATCAAAATAATAAATACGTATTTGAGGTTTCATATCAATCCTCACAAGTAAATAAGCCTTCATATGTTATTCTCTATATTAATTATGTTTTACCTACAATAAAAGTGTCTGCAGTACAAACGCCAAGTAATTATATTCAGGAAGGTTTTGATAAATACATTATATATGATCCTTACCTAGATCTGATTGACGAAGTAAAAAGGAATTCAATGATGGATCAACACTTTACCTTTTCATCTTTTTATGGAAATGGGCCAAATGAATTAATGGCATTGGATCACGATTTTAATGGCGATGGTTTAAAAGATCTTGTTTTTGGAACTAGAAGATCAAACTATAATGGATATATTTTTCAAACTGGTCATATGCATGGCTCATATGTTTACATGACAAATTTGGGAAATTTTAGTTTTGAAGTTCGAGGAAATTCATTTGATAATAAATCATTAGGACATTCAATGCAAACTGCTAATAATTTTGTTGATGTTGATGGTGATAGTATACCTGAACTTTTAAACTTTGGAGAACATTATCATATTTCAGGATACAACCCTTTTTTAGATTTGATTCAAAAATGGTTAAAAAGCAAGGGGTTGGTGTTATATGAAGATTATGATGAAATTGATTTTAAAAAAATTAAATATTTTAAAATATCTGAAAATAATGAAATTATTGATGTTTCTAATAAAATTAATGATAACGAAGGATGTTTTTATAGTATGTATCAGAATGGGTATGGTGATATTGATAATGATGGTGATATCGATTTTGTATTTGGTGCTCAACTAAACTTTGGTGAGAATAACAATTGTAATTTAATTGGTGGAAGACATATGGGTATCTTAAGAAATGATGGAAGCGGTAATTTTAATGTTGAATGGCCATCACAGGAATTTGGTTACGGTAATTTTGATTCTTCAGAGGGTCATCTTCTTTTAGAGGATATTTCAGGTGATGGATATCTTGATTTAATATTTAATAATGGGGGAATGTCAGGTGTAAATGATGGAAATAATGATCAATATAATAAGTTTATGTTGAATGATGGAAATGGTAACTTTATATACAGTTTTGATAATAATATTGATGTTTCAATTGAAGGTGTGAGAAATATATTTATTGATGATTTAGATAAAGATTCAAAAAAAGAAATTATACTTTTTAGTACTAATGGATTCGGGTCTAGTGGATCTGTAACACTTAAAAATTTTATTAAGATTTATAACTATGATCAAGAACTAAATTTTAATGAGGTCACAAATAAGTTTTTTTCAAATAATGAAGAAGTTATGGATTTTTATTCTCAAGAAACATGGATGAAGTATATTGATATAGACTATGACGGGTATAAGGACTTAGTTCCTAAGTTTTCTTTAGAAGATCCAAAAGATGATTATGATTATCCTGGTAATGCTTATACCAAAGATTGGAATAATTCAAAGGGTTTCCAATATTTTAAATTTAATCCAAATACTAAAAAATTTGAAGTTAAAAATTTAGGTATTATAGACTTAATACCTACAGGCAACACCAACTGTCAAATGTATTCTAATACCTATAATTATTTTGATTTTGTAGATTTAGATGGTGATGATATACATGAATGGTTGACTTGGGCAAGACCAGGTCCTTATCAAACAGGAAATCCTATATGTATGAAAGCTTCGTTCGTGATCTATAAATTAACTGATTCCGATTCAGATAAGGTGCCAGATATTTTTGATTATGATCTTGACAATGACAGTATTCTAAATGATCTTGATTTATGTCCATTTACTTCGTATGGAGAGATAGTTGATCAAAATGGATGTTCAGACTCGCAAAAAGATACAGATGGTGATGGGGTTAAAGATGACAAGGACCTTTGTCCCGATACACCTAGCGGAGTTCAAGTAGACGATCAGGGATGCCCTTTGCCACTATTTGTTGAAAATATGACTTTTATTGAAAATGTTTATCCTAACCCAACTAAAGATATTGTAAGAATCAATTTTAATCGTTTAGTCAATGTTAAGGATATTTACTTTTTTGATCTAAGTGGCAAGAAAACTTCTCCTGTCTCTGTCAAAAAGACTAAAGAGGGGATAGAGGTTGATATAAACAATTTGAGAAAAGGACTTTATCTTCTTGAGATTACAACAGATAGTGAAGTTAATAAGATCAAGGTTCTTGTAGATAATTAGACAACTTTTTGAGACTTTCTTATAAGGAATTATTAAAGAGTAGATATAGTTTAGCTTATTATTTAATTTATTTAATAGTATTATAAAAAATACTTTAATTCGGTTTAAATTCAACAAATCAGTGCTTAAAAATTATTTTTTTAATTTCTATTTAATAGATATTATATTTGCTAAAAGGTTATTAAATGCCTCGTTAGCTCAGATGGTAGAGCAAGTGATTTGTAATCACTAGGTCGCTGGTTCGATCCCGGCACGAGGCTCTTTTAGGAAAACCATGCATGTTTTCCAAATCTATTTCTGGGTACTTCTTCGCCTCTTCTAAGATACCAATCAATTCCTTTTATGACTGAATTTAAATAGCTTCTTAATTTTGGCTTTATATACAATTCATATGGAAGGAAGGAAATTATTTTTGGATATCTTGCCATGAAATATGGATAAACTGTAATAGTTAAAAATGTATCATTTTTACTTGATGATATATTCCATTTTACTTTTGACTTCTCTTTATTTGATTCACCTATTTGTAACGTATATCCTGTTCCCTCTTTCCATAAAACAAATTCTCTAATATATCTAAGATTATTTAAATATATCAGCTCATCAATATGTGAGTTTATATTCCACGATATAATGTTATTTTCTTTGCAGAAAGGATGAGATTTATTGAGGTAGCCTGGTGATGATATAAATTTCCATAAAATCTCTTTTGTAGAGTTTATTTTTCTTGTGACTGTAACTAATTGATTATAATTATTATTTACCATGCAATCCCATAATCTTCACCAAAGTCACTTGATCCACCTTGAAATGTGTTATTTATAGTATCAAAAAATATAGCATTTATTGGTCCAGATGTTTTAGATCTAAATTGAAGTTTGTAGCCTTTTCTCCTTAATTCTTTTCTAATAAACGGAGGAGTGGAATCGTGAAGTAATAATTCTCCAGGTTTATTTTCATGGTAACCAAAAGAAGATCGCATCTGAAAGCTATTTATGTTAGGTGCCTCACATGCTTCTTGAATATTCATATCAAACTCAACCATATTAAGAAAAAACTGTAATAAGTTTTGATCTTGTGAATCACCTCCTTGAACAGCAAATGATAAAAAGGGTTTATTATCCTTTAATGCTATTGTTGGTGTTAATGTCGCTCTAGGTCTTTTTCCTGGCTCCAGGACATTATACGGACCATCCTTGGGATCTAAAACAAAGCTTTGCATTCTCTGACTCAATCCTATACCTGTTTTACCAGCTATAACTGCAGGTATCCATCCTCCACTAGGTGTAATAGATACTATCCAGCCTGATGAGTCAGCGGCTTGTACAGTTGTGGTACCTGCCATAAAGGACTCCTCAAAATCATAATTTTCACTCATGTTGTGATTTAAATCAAATGTAGATTTGATTTTCTCTAAATTATTATCAGTTTCCCAACTTTCAAGATAATTAAGGAAGGGATTATCTCCATCTTGAAACACGTATGGATTTCCTGGTTTTATTTTCTCATTATTTTTATCTGCAATCAATTTTATCCTATCTCTCGCATAATCTTTGGAAAGTAACCCCTCGATAGGTTCAACAGGTTCAAAGTAAGGGTCACCATAGTAAAAATCTCTATCTGCAAATGATAAATTCATTATTTGATAAATGTTATGAATATAATTGGCAGAATTAAAGCCCATGGATTTTAGATTGATATTTTCAGCCATATTTAATGACTGAAGAAGTACAGGACTCTGAACCCATGTTGTAAGCTTATAAATGTCAATATTTTTGTATGATGTTTTCAAAGGTTCTTCTATATGAACTTCATAATTTTTTAAATCTTTTTTTGTAATTAGTCCACCTTCTTCTTGGGATGATCTTACAATTTCTTCAGCTATATCTCCCTCATAAAACCTTTTATAGGCTTCATAGATTGCTTCTTTTCTATTTTTCCCTTGTTTTAAAGCATTTTTTTCAGACTCAATTAATTTCAATAGAGTGTCATGTAAATCCTTTTGAACGAAAATTTCACCCTCATTTGGTGCTTCTCTATCTTGCCCCTCTTTTGTTAAGAAAATATTCCTAGAATATTTCCATTTTTTAATTTCATCTTTATTTCTTTCAATTGAATTTGCTGCTTGAGCTTCAATAGGATATCCTTTAGCCATTTCAATGGATGGTTGTAAAATTTCCTCCAAGCTCATTGTTCCATATTCAGCGAGCATTACCATTATTCCTGCCGGTGTGCCTGGTGTTACAGCTGATAAAGGTCCATATTTCGGTGGTATTGAGTAACCTTTTTCTTTATAAAATTTAGGTGTGGCACCTGAAGGAGCAACACCAAGTGCATTTATTCCAATCACTTTCTTTAGTTTAGGATGATAAATTAAAGCTTGTGTTTCACCTCCCCAACCAAGGACATCCCACATTGTTGCAGTGGCAGCTACCATTGCACAAGCAGCATCAACAGCATTTCCTCCTTTATTAAAAATTAAAGCTCCAGCTGTTGCTCCCAATGGTTTTCCTGTTATTGCAATCCAATGTTTTCCGTGTAGTATGGGCTTATTTGTATTTTGAGCAAAAGCAGAATTTATCAAAAATATGAGTAATAATATGGTTTTATTTTTCATCTAATTTTATATTATATGGTAAATATTTATTTATGTCACCACCGTATCGAATAACGTCTCTTATAATTGTTGAACTTATAGGAGCAAGATTAGGTGATGTTATTAAAAATACTGTTTCCAGTTTTGCATTTATGTCTTTATTTATTTGAGATATTGAGTTTTCAAACTCAAAATCAGTTGTATTTCTTAAACCTCTTAATATGAAATTAGCACTTAAATCTTTTGCCAGAGATGCAGTTAATTTATTATAATTAATAACATCCAATCTAGAATTATTTGCATAAAGATTTACAATTTTTTTCTTAATTAAAGTCACATTAAAATACCTCTCTTTTTTTGGATTATTTCCTATTGCTATAAATATTTTATCAAAAATTTTTAACCCTCTTGTAACTATATCATGATGTCCTAATGTGAAGGGATCAAATGTACCAGGAAATATTGCAATTTTATTATTCACAATCTTCAATTATTATATCAAATATAGATTTTTCATAATTAATTATACTATAAAAATAAGGTCTAAGCTCATCCATTACTTTTTTGTCTTTTACATTAGATGATATATAATAAACCTTATCTCTTCTTTGGTTTAATTTAAATTCATCGAATAATAAAATTAGATACTTAATATAATTATTATTAATTAGATCAAACTGATTATAAAAGACAAGCTTTTTTCTATAAGTGATTACTAAAATTATTTTATTTGCAATTATTGAAAAGTACACATCCTTATTTGTATTAAAACTCATTAAATGTGATATAATTATTTTAGAAATATGTGTGTTATTTGATTTAAATTTAGTTTTGTATTTAATAGTAAGGTTATCTATTTTGTTTTCTTTTGTATTGGATTTATCAAAATCAGATGCAATAGTCTTGGATAATTTTATATTATCAAATTCTCTTTCGAGCTTATTTGGTACTATATAAAATTTATTTGTTAGGCTTACATATTGTAACTCAGAATTTTTGTCAGCTTTAGGTTTGCCTTTTTTAATTTTTATACTATCTGATTTTATGAAATAAAATAAAATTTTTAAATCTTCTAAAATGTAAAATTTATTTTTTTTTACTCTAGACAATTTTAAAAATTACTCCCAGTTTCCTGCAGTTGTAATGCTAGTTCTTGAGCCAAATCTTAATGGTTTATTAATATTTGCTTCATTTGACTCATTTCTGTCTGGGTCAATCGGTTTAGGATTTTTAACCTCTAATACGTTTACGGCTACACCTCCTTTTTCAATCTCACCCGCCCACATTTCAAATTCTATGTTTTCGTATCCTGGAACAAATTTCATTGTTTTTGGTATAAAAGAAATAAGATTTGAAAATACAGAGTCTATTACAGAAATACTCCCAAGGGTATCTAGATATAATGTAGTTTCTTCAGCACCATAATCAAGTAATATAGTTTCTTCTCTTCTTTGGACTATAAATATTTCACCATTCTCAACAAAATTGATTAGACTATCCCAATCGGACGTATATGACCCATTAACACTTTGATATGTTATTTGTGCATCTCTAATAATTTTTAGTTGATCAATAATAAGTGATTCTGCTCTATTTATCCTTGCTTCTTCGTCAATACTAAATTTAATTGATGATATAAGATAAAAAGCTAATCCAAAGGCAATAAGCAGAGTTGAGTATGTATATATTTTGAGTTTATCCATAAATTAGTATGCTATTATAAATAAATGTAATTACAATTAAAAGACATCTAATGATAGTTTCTTTCACCAAATATTTTAGAGCCAATTCTTATCATATTGCTTCCATGCTTTAAAGCCAATTTATAATCGTTACTCATTCCCATCGATAGTGTATTAATTGATTTTATTTCTTCTTTTTTTTGTGTGTAAAGATTGTTTAGTTTAATAAACTGGTTATTTATAATATTTTTGTCATCTGTAAATGAAGCCATCCCCATTAATCCTACAAGTTTAATATTTTTGTATTTTTTCTTTAAATTTTTAGTTATAAGTGAATCTGCTTCATCATATCGAAATCCATATTTTGATATTTCTTCAGATATATTAACCTGAATAAGTATTCTAGAAATTATATTTAATTTTTTTGATTCTTTTTGTATTACTTTTAATAGTTTCACACTATCTACACTGTGAATCAAATATGTTATAGGTAATATTTTTTTTACTTTATTTGTTTGTAAGTGACCTATCATATGCCAATTAATATGCTTAGGTAATTCTTTTTGTTTTTTTAATAACTCTTGGACCTTATTTTCTCCAAAGTCCCTATGACCTAATTTATAAACATTATTTATTTCATGAATAGTTTTTGTTTTACTTACTGCAACACATGTGTAATTGTTATTTTTTAAAAAATTTTCCATCTAATCTTTTGTGATATTATAAATAAACGAAGATTTTAGACAACTATACAATAAATATATAAAAATTGAATAAAGTAAATAATATTGATAAAAATCAACTGTATTTATAAATCTATTTTCTTTAATTTCTGATTTTTCTAATTGGTCAATTTCTTTAAAAATATTTTGAAGTGAGTTTTCACTAGATGCTCTATAGAATTTTCCTGATGTTAATTGAGCAATTTCTTTTAAATTTTTTTCATCCAATGAATTCTCAACATACCTTGTTCTTCCAAAATAATCTTTTCCAAATGGAACACTTCCATTTTTTCCAATAGCGATGCTGTATATTTTAATATCATATGCTTTAGCAATTTGTGCAGCTGTAATGGGATCAATATTTCCAGCTGTATTATCTCCATCACTTAAAAGAATAATAATCTTACTCATTGAACCTGATGATCTCATTCTGTTCGTTGAAATTGCTAACGCACTTCCAATTGCTGTCCCTCTAGTACTTATAAGATCGAAGTTAATTTCATCAATATATTTAAGGAGTAAATCGTAATCGGTTGTTAGTGGACATCTTGAATATGATTCACCAGAAAAAACAACAAGTCCAATTCTATCTTGAAATCTACCCCTAACAAAATCTTTTGCTACGTTTTTAGCAGAATTTAGCCTATTCGGTTTAAAATCTTCTATTTGCATTGATTCACTTATATCCATTGCAAGTATTATATCAATTCCCTCTGACCACCTTTCTATTTTTTCATTTGACTTTTGTGGTCTAGCTAAAGCAATTAATAAAAGAACAATAAAAAAAGAAAATAAAATGTTTGGTATGTACCTCAAAAAAGAGAACCTATATTGTTTTAAATTTTCATCAGGAATCGTGACCTTAAAAGAATTATTTTTTCTAAGTAATTTTATAATAAGCAAAAAAAAAGGTAGTAAAAAAATAAGGTATAAAATATTCTCATTTCCCCATTCATAGGATAAAATTTGAGACGGATAAAACCATTTTAATGAAAACCAACCCTCTAAATTATTACTCATTTTCAATTTTTTTAATTAAATCAAATGTTTTACATTCAGCAGATTCTAATAGATTGATAAATGAAATTTTTTCTAATTCAATTAATTTATTTGAATAAATTAATTTGTCAAAATATCTTAAACTTTCTATTAAATTCATGTCATCTGTAAATTCAATAATTTCTTTCGATGTCATTGATGAATATGGTATTAATGATAAATTTTCCATATATCTTTTCCATTCAAGTAATATCTTTTCAAGATTTTTTTTATTTGAATCTAACTTAAATTGTTTATTTAATTTTTCAAATTCTACTTTAAATAAATTGTAATTTTTTAAAACTCTTCTTTTTCTAAAATAGATTATAATTTTTTTTCTAAAAATAAGGTAAAAAATAAGAACAGATAAAATAAAAGTTATAGTATATAGGGTTAATCTGTAGGTATTTAGAATTGATAAAATATTATTATATGATAGATTAATTTTTATATTTTGATCAGTATTATCTACGAGACTTTGAAAATATACAGTATCAAAATTTGAAGATATTTCTAGAGAATCTTTTTCTTTTAATATGAAGGAATTAAGTTTTATAAATTGTAAAGAGTCAATCTCAAACGATCTTAAAAAATATAAAGTGCTATCAAATATTAATTCTTGATTTAATTTTGATTGAAAATTTTCTTTTCTAATGAATGTAAAAGGAAAAAATTGATAAGATGAGTCTGGCTGTATTAATTCAATTTCTTTTGGATACTGTATTACAGAAACTAATTTTATTGAATCTCCAATCTTTATTTCTTTGTCTAAAAAGTAAATTTTATAATCAATTTCTTGAGAAAATAATTTTGATGATAAAAAGCATATTAAAATAAATATTCTCATCAATTGGTATTTCTGAATTTAAATAGTTTAATCAAGTCCTTAACGTAATCAGATTCTGTTGATACCTTGAGATAATTTGTATTAATTTTTTTAAGGAATTTTTGCAATTCGTTGGTTTTATATTTGAATGTATTCTTTTTTATCTCATTGAATTCAGATGAAGATGTATTTATCCATTTTTTTTTGTTTTCTTCGTTATTTTCAACCTCAATTAAGCCTAGATCAGGAATTATTCTTTCTTCTTTATCTTCAATATGAATACATATAACATCGTGAGAATTAGAAAGAGATTTTAGTGTATTTTTAAAATTTTTATCTAAAAAATCACTTAAAATTATTACCAGGCTTTTCTTCTTAATGGTGCTATTAAAGTATTTAAACATCCCGTCAAGGTTCGTTTTATTAGAAACATTAATTAATCCGTATAATTCTTTTATAATTCTATAAGCATGTGAATAGCCTTTTTTTGACTGAATAAATAATTCTTTAGTATCACTATAACATAGCAATCCAACTTGACTGTTCTTTCTTATAGCTGATAGACATAAAACAGAAGCAATCTCCTTAGATATATTAAGTTTACTTCGATTTCCAATACTTTGAGAATTACTTACGTCAATTAGAAAAAAAACAGATTGTTCTTTTTCCTCCTTATATGTATTTATAAAAATTTTATCTTCTTTTGCAGAGTTTTTCCAATTTATAGATCTATAGTCATCTCCGTAATTATAAAGTCTTGTATCATCAAAATCTAAACCAGTTCCTTTAAATAAAGATTTATATTCTCCTTGATAAGAATTATTTATATATTTTCTAATTTGTATTTCGTATTTCCTTAATTTCTTTAAAATTTCTTTCAAAATTTACATTTATTTGCAAAGCTAGAAATTGATTTACTAATGAATAATATAATTATTAGGTTTTTGTCTGTTTTAACATTTTTTATAATTACATCATGTGAAAATCAAAATGATATTAAGGTCATTGATAAAGATAAGATGGTTAGTATATTGATAGAGATGCATCTCACAGAAGAGTCAGTTTTGGAATTAAAATTGCCAAAAGACACATCAGATATTCTTTTTACAGAAAAAGAAAAAAAGATTTTTAGAAAATATATGGTTGAGGAAGAGTTTTATCGAAAAAGTTATTCTTATTATTTTTTTAATCCAGTTGAGTTAGAATCAATCTATGAAAGAGTAATTGATAGTTTAAGTTTTTATCAACAAATAAATTAATCCAATAGAAACTATTAAAAATTTTTATCGTCTTATATATTTTGAAAATTATGAAAAATATAATCCTTATTTTCCTCTTAGTTCTATTTCTCTCATGTCAGAAAAATGAGGAAATTTCTAACTCAGAATGGATTTTTATTGCTTGTGAGGGAAATTTTGGAGCATCCAACGGATCTGTTTACATGATTAATAGTTTTGGTGAAATTGATTCAATACCAAATCTTGGAGATGTTGTTCAGTCAGTAGAAGTTTATGAAAATAAATTATTTGTACTAGTAAATAATTCACACAAATTATATGTATTTGATATAGGAATTGATGGAGTTTCTCTTCCAGGTATTGAGATTGATCTTGAAGGATCTAGCCCTAGAGAAATGGTAGTTGATGGGGAAAGATTGTACTTTACAAATTGGAATTCTAAAGATGTAAAGTACCTTGATCTATTTAGTTATAAGATTGAAAAACTCATTGATATTAATGGCTTACCTGAGGGTATAATAAAGCAAGGAAAGGATCTTTACATAGCAGTAAATATGAATGAGGATTATAGTTCATCAGACAAGGTCGTTAAATATGATATCACAAAAAATAATGTTGATGAGATTATAGCGGTAGGAGAAGGCCCTTTAGATCTTGAGTTTTACAATGACAAATTGTATGTGTCAAGAACATATTATGATGAAAATTATGCTGCTTTTCATGGTACCTCTCAATATACACCTATTAGCAAAAATGTACTAATTAAAGAATATGGTCAGAATACTCCTTGTGGCGGATCAGTACATACATTAGATAATAAAGTATATAGGTCTGCTCTAGGTGGAATTGCTGAAATGGATCAATTTCTAAATTTAATTGAGTCAAGCGTCATTGGTGATTATAATCAATCAGAAGTATATTCAGTTGATGTGATTAATGAAAAGGTATACTTTGGTCTTACTGATTTTAGCAATTACAATAGAGTGAAGGTTATTTCTAAAGATAACTTAGAGATAGCATCTTATGATGTTGGGAAAATTCCTGGTGATTTTGCTGTCTGGAGAAGATAATATGAAATTTAATGATATAGATCTTCATGGTGAATTTTATAATAATGTTGAGTCAGCCTTAGAGAATCATTTTTTTAATAATAAGCCTCCTTTTAAAATTATAACTGGTAATTCCTCAGACATGAGAAAAAAAGTCTTATCCTATCTAGATGAAAATGATCATAAATATATGTCAGGAGACCTTTATAACCTTGGGTACATACAAGTTTTGTAACTAATTTATATAATTTTCTATAATATAGTCTGCTATTGATAGTGCTGATGTAGCAGCAGGAGAAGGAGCATTTATAACGTGAATTTGGTTTTTAAACGTTTTAATTTCAAAGTCCATCATTAAATTTCCTTTGTAATCAATTCCCTGGGCTCTAACACCAGCTGGTCCACTTTTTATATCAGAACTACTAATGTCAGGAATAAGTTTTTGTGCTTTTTTTAAAAAAGAAGACTTTAATATTGAGGTTGAGAATTCATTTAGACTAAATAAGAAATTTTTGCCAATAAATTTTAGAAAACCTGGATAAGTTAAGTAATCTAACATTTCGCTTATTGAAATATCAGTATTTTTATATCCTTCTCTCTTGAAAGCAAGTACAGCATTAGGTCCAACCTCTCTGTCTCCATTAATCATTCTTGTAAAGTGTACGCCAAGAAATGGAAACTTCGGATTGCCAACAGGATATACTAAATGATTTACTAATTTTTTTGCATGTTCTTCTAAAGTATAATACTCACCTCTGAATGGAACAATTTTAGCATTTAATTTTTTATTTGTAAACTTTTTATAATTTATATCTGACTGTAAACCAGTAGTATATATAATTATATTATAACTAATACTTGAATTATTATTAATGTAAATAAAATTTTTATTTTCTTCAACTTTTTCGATTTTAGTATCCAAAAATACTTTGCCATCCGAGTTAATTATATTCTCTTTCATTGACATCATTACTCCCTCATAATCTACAATTCCTTCTTCAGGAACTAGTAATGTTTTATAGGATGATACGAATGGTTCTCTGTCTTTTAATTCTCTATTGCTTAAATATTTTAAACCTGTAAGTCCATTTAAATTTCCTCTTTGAGCTGTATTTTCAAGTAATTTTGTTTCATTTTCATTACTTGCTATAACAATTTTTCCGCATACGTCATGATTTATTTGATAATCATTACAATACTTAACCATTTGCTTGATACCAGACACAGCTAATTTTGCTTTAAGTGAGCCTGGTTTATAGGATAATCCACAATGTAGTACGCCACTATTTCTTCCTGATTGATGATATCCAACCTCTTTTTCCTTTTCGTAAATATGAACCTTATTTCCTTTAACCATTGATAACTTGTATCCAAGTGCCAAACCTACTATTCCACCACCTACGATTGCTATATTCATGATATTGTCTAGATTTATGTAAAAATAAAACGAGATATAAAAATAAATAGTTTTTAATGAAAATCATTGCAGATGTTGGAGGTTCAAGAGGAAGGTGGCTAATTGTAGATAAAAAAATAATAAAGACTATAGAAACGAATGGTTTTAATCCTTATACCTATAAAATTTCATCATTTCATAAAATTTTAGAAGATCTAAAATCATCTGTTAAATCATTCAAAATTAATAAAATGATCTATTATGGCGCAGGAATTAATAGTTTAGAGACAAAAACCACTGTAGAGGAATCAATTAAAAATTATTTTAAAAAAACACAAATATCTGTTTTTTCTGATTTATTAGGATCATGTAGAGCACTTTGTGAAAATAAAAAAGGTATTGTTTCAATACTAGGAACGGGTTCTAATTCATGTTATTTTGACGGAAATGAAATAAATATGCAAATTAACTCACTGGGGTATTTATTAGGTGACGAAGGATCTGGCTATGCACTAGGAAGAATTTTTCTTAAAAAATATTTAAGGGGTGAATTAAGTGATAATATCATGAAAACTTTTGAAAATGAATATAAAATATCAAAAGATAACTTCAAGATTATTTACGAAAAAAACTCTAACAGATGGATATCGAAATTATCTGAATTTATAAATGAAAATAAAGACGATAGAATTTTAAATAAAATTATATTTAACCATTTTAAATATTATTTTGAGGAGATTATATGTAAATACGATTCAAAAAATCTCTATTTGAGTGGTTCAGTAGCGTATTTTTTTAAAAAAGAGATTAGTGAAGTTTCTGATTTATATAAAATTAAGGTAGTAAAAGTCATAAAAGATCCTATAAATCATTTGGTTGATTTTCACGTAGAATAATATACATTTGCAGCAAAATGGGAGAAAAGAAAAAATATTTGCTAAAATATGCTGGTGAAATTTCATCACCAGTTATAAAGCAGGACGATATCAAGAAATGGGAATCAGGTGCCGTTAAATCTGTGAATGATCATTTCGCTCAAAAATTTAATGAGATAAAGAACGAGTATTCTAAACTTATTGATGAATTTAAGTGGAACAACCTAATATATAAGTCAAGTTATTCATTTAAACCTATCCAAGGTAAAACTTATCATCTATACCAGAAAGACGATGAGAAAAAATCTTTATTCTTATCTATAATTAGTCCAGATGAATGGGACATGCTCTACATAGGTTCATTTAATTTTATGTCTAATAACAAATGGGAAAAAATCGATGAATAAGTACATTAAATACAAAGTAAAAGACATTCAATTAGCCGAATGGGGTAGAAGAGAAATTAAACTTGCTGAAGCTGAAATGCCTGGTTTAATGTCACTTAGAAATGAATTTAGTGTTTCAAAACCTCTAAAAGGCGCAAGGATTGCTGGCTGTCTTCATATGACAATACAAACAGCTGTACTAATTGAGACCTTAATTGAGCTTGGTGCTGAAGTCACATGGTCCTCCTGTAATATATTTTCAACACAAGATCATGCTGCCGCAGCTATTGCTGCTGTTGGTATTTCAGTTTACGCCTGGAAAGGAATGAATGAAGAAGAATTTGATTGGTGTATAGAGCAAACTCTTTTCTTTGGTGATGAGAAAAAGCCTTTAAATATGATTTTAGATGATGGTGGTGATTTAACTAACATGGTATTAGATAAGTATCCAAATTTAGTGAAAGATGTTAAAGGTCTATCTGAAGAAACAACTACAGGAGTACATAGATTATATGACAGAGTTAAAAATGGAACCCTACCAATACCTGCTATTAATGTAAACGATTCAGTTACAAAATCTAAGTTTGATAATAAGTATGGCTGTAAAGAAAGTGCTGTTGATGCAATTAGAAGAGCTACTGATGTGATGCTTGCTGGCAAAAGAGTAGTTGTAGCAGGTTATGGTGATGTAGGAAAAGGTACTGCTGCTTCTTTTAGTGGAGCTGGGTCCATTGTTAGCGTAACTGAAATTGATCCAATATGCGCACTTCAAGCCTCAATGGATGGATATGAGGTGAAAAGAATGTCTACATTAATACCAGAAGCTGACATTATTATTACAACAACAGGAAATAGAGATATTGTTACTAAAGAATATTTCCTTGCAATGAAAGATAAAGCCATAGTTTGTAATATAGGTCACTTTGATAATGAGATTGATATGGCATGGTTAAATAAAAATTATGGCCACACAAAAGAAGAAATTAAACCTCAGGTTGATAAATATACTCTTGAAAATGATGTTGATATTATTGTTCTTGCAGAAGGGAGATTAGTCAATCTTGGTTGTGCTACAGGACATCCAAGCTTTGTCATGAGTAACTCATTTACAAATCAAACACTTGCTCAAATAGAGCTATGGACAAATTCAGAAAATTACAGTAACAAAGTTTATATGTTGCCAAAAAAACTTGATGAAAAAGTAGCTATGCTTCATTTAGATGCTTTAGGAGTAGAGTTAGAAACTTTAAATAAAACCCAATCTAAATACCTTGGTCTTAAAATAGAAGGACCTTTTAAACCGGAACATTATAGATATTAATCATTAATTATTATATTTACATAACATCAAGAATACTTAATTGTATACCAACCGATCGATAACGGTGGTTTTGTGATGTGGGCATCTCTGTCAAAGTCGATTCTCATAGTCCAGTCTTGATTACATTTAAAATATAAATTATGAGACATTTATTTACATCAGAATCAGTCAGTGAAGGTCATCCTGATAAGATAGCTGATCAAATTAGTGATGCTTTATTAGATAATTATTTGGCATTTGATGAGAATTCAAAAGTTGCGTGTGAAACACTTGTTACCACTGATCAGGTAGTAGTTGCGGGAGAAATTAAATCAAACTCAAAAATTGATTATGAAAAAATTATAAGAAATGTTATAGATAATATTGGGTATAATAAAAGTGAGTATATGTTTAATTCTAAATCCTGCGATATTATTTCTTTTTTACATTCTCAATCATTAGATATAAATCAAGGTGTTGATAGAAAAGATAAAAGAAAGCAAGGAGCTGGTGATCAAGGTATGATGTTTGGATACGCATCTAATGAAACTGAAGATTATATGCCAATATCTATCGATTTATCTCATAAACTTTTGATTGAATTAGCAGATGTAAGAAGAGAAAATGATGAAATAAAATACTTAAGACCTGACTCAAAGTCCCAGGTAACTTTAGAATATAAAGACGGTAAACCCCATAGAATTGACAGTATAGTAATTTCTACTCAGCATGATGAGTTTGATAAGGATGATAAAATGCTTCAAAAGATTAAATCTGATATGGTAAATCTTTTTATTCCAAGATTTTTAAATAATAATCCACAATACAGGAAGCTATTTAATGATAAAATAAATTACCACGTTAATCCAACAGGTAAATTTGTAATTGGAGGTCCTCATGGAGATACAGGATTAACTGGTAGAAAAATAATAGTTGATACTTATGGTGGTAAAGGAGCACATGGTGGTGGGGCGTTTTCTGGAAAAGACTCAAGTAAAGTAGATAGAAGTGCTGCATATGCAACTAGGCATATTGCAAAAAATATTTGTGCTGCTGGTATTTGCGATGAGATATTAGTACAAATTAGTTATGCAATTGGCGTAGCTGAGCCGATGGGAATATATGTAGATACTTTGGGAACCTCAAAATGTGATATGAGTGATGTTAATATTTCCAATGTAATTAGTAAAAGTATTGGGATGACGCCTTTCGATATTGAAAATAGGTTGAAACTTAGAAAACCTATTTATTTAGATACTGCATCCTACGGACATATGGGAAGAAAGTCTTCTAAAATTAATAAAAATTTTAAATCGTCAGATGGTAAAAATAAGTCTTTTGATTTAGAAACTTTTACTTGGGAGAAACTCGATTTGATTGATGAAATAAAAGAATTAATAAAATAAAAAATTATGAAAAAAACATATAAGGACATTGAATCAAATCTTTTAAAAGCGATTCCAAATCCAGATAAAAAAACATACGAAATTAAAATAAAGCAGCCAGAACTAACATTTCTAGGAGTATATGATCAACCTGATTTTGCTTCATTATATATATTATTTTACCCTAATAAAACTATAATTGAATTAAAATCACTTAAAATGTATTTGCAGCAATATAGAGATCTTATAATATCATACGAGAGATTAATAAACGTATTATATGATGATATATTAAAAGTATATAAACCAAAGAGGTTAAGAGTTGTATTGGATTGTAACCCTAGAGGTGGAATTTCATCAAGACTAACTCAGGACTCTGATTGGAAATCCTTAGGTGGAAAAGAAGAATACAAAAATTATAACGAAGACGTTTGGTAAAATATGATTAGTAATAAAAATAATTTTTATTTTGTACTGGGGCTTATATTGATTGCATCTTTTGCAAGGATAATACCTCATTATCCTAATTTTACTCCTTTATGTGCTATAGCATTATTTGGTGGTAAATATTTTAATAATAAATATTTAGCATATTTATTGCCGTTATTAGCTTTATGGTTAAGTGATATACTGATTAATAATTTTATTTTAGGTAATTATTTTGATGGTTTTATTTTATTCTATTCTGGATTTTATTGGCAGTATGGAAGCTTTATATTGATTACATTAATTGGTAGAAAAACCCTTAAAAATTTTTCATTTTTAAAATTACTTGGGACTAGTGTATTTTCATCTTTGCTATTTTTTATAATTTCAAACTTTGGTGTTTGGATTTCTAGTTCGTTATACTCAAAAGATATTTTTGGGCTATTTGCTTGTTATGTCGCAGCAATTCCATTCTTTATTGGAACATTATCCGGAGCTATATTTTATTCTTTTTTTCTTTTCGGATCTTACGAATTTTTATCACGAAAATTATCAAAGATCACTTCAAATTAATGAACACTTTAATTAATGATTTAAAATCTAGAATATTAGTTTTAGATGGTGCTATGGGTACTGTTATTCAAACTTACAATCTTGAGGAGAAAGATTTTAGAGGGGATAGGTTTAAAGACCATAAATTACCATTAAAAGGAAATAATGATTTATTATCAATCACACAACCTGATATAATTAAAAAAATTCATAGAGGATATTTTAAAGCCGGAGCAGACATTGTTGAAACGAATACATTTTCTTCAACCTCAATAGCCATGGAGGATTACGGTTTAGAAGATCATATTTATGAACTTAATTATCAATCAGCTAAAATAGCAAAAGAAGTCGCATTCGAATTTAATGATAGTAAATACGTCGCGGGATCTATTGGTCCTACTAATAAAACTGCTTCAATTTCACCCGATGTAAATGATCCAGGTTTTAGAGCCATTCATTTCGATGAGCTTGTAAGTTCGTACAAAGAACAAATTAATGGTTTACATGAAGGTGGTTGTGATATCCTATTTATCGAAACGGTATTTGATACCTTAAATGCAAAAGCTGCATTAATGGCAGTTGCTGATTATTTTGAAAAAAATAATGTATCTATCCCAGTTATGTTGAGTGGAACAATTACAGATAAAAGTGGGAGAACTCTTTCTGGTCAAACAGTTAATGCATTCTTAATATCTATTTCTCATTTTCCTTTGCTAAGTGTTGGGTTTAATTGCGCTTTGGGAACTAAAGAACTAAAACCATATATGAAGAGGTTAAGTGATAATACTAATTTTTATACTTCATCTCATCCTAATGCAGGTCTACCAAATGCTTTCGGAGAGTATGATCAATCACCCGAGAATATGGTAGAGCAGATAAAAGAATACCTTGATGAAAACTTAATAAATATTATTGGTGGATGTTGTGGAACAACATATGATCACATAAAACTTTTATCAAGAGTAGTTAAAAATTATAAACCAAGAAAATTGCCTAATGTCTAAATGTAGAGGTTTAACTCTTTCGGGATTAGAACCATTTGAGCTTAAGTCAAATATGCCTTTTATAAATGTTGGTGAGAGGACCAATGTGACAGGCTCAAAAAAGTTTCTTAGGTTAATCAAGGAAGGTAATTTTACTGACGCTGTTGAAATTGCAAGAGAGCAAGTAGAAGGTGGTGCTCAGATTATTGATGTTAATATGGACGAGGGAATGTTAGATGGAAAAGAGGCAATGGTGAAATTT
>MDTB01111058.1_pt1 | contig 76037 bp, 75 predicted proteins | sample 811161 | NCBI WGS metagenome assembly MDTB01 (sample SAMN05326650, study PRJNA326480) | marine metagenome | isolation source: seawater | place: Mediterranean Sea | collected 2009 | reverse complement strand
GACATGTTGGTGAACTTTTTCTAATCCTAATTTTTCCATTGCAAAGCAATAATTAAAAGGTTTACACATAGATTGAATTGAAAAATCAACCTCACTGTCGCCTTTTTGGTATATTTGACCATCTGTTGTGACAATTGCGACGCCAAATTGGTCTGGATCAACATTAGCTAGGGGAGGAATATACGAAGCTAATTCTCCTGATTTAACTTTTTTGACCTCATCAAACATATCATTTAAATTTTTTGCAAAGTAGCTAAAATCTGGTATCGAGAGTTCACCTCGTAATGCTTTTTCAACAATCAACTCTGAACTTCGAATAATATCTATAAAATCTTCAAATACAATTCTATCACCATGGGCATCTAAATTTTGAAAAAGATTATATAATCTTTTATCTTTGGCTCTTAAGCCTGAATTTAACAAAACATCTTTAAATTTTTTTGTTGAAATTATTTCACTATCTTTCTCACATAAAGAGAAAAATATATTTGCTTCCCTTTTAGACTTAGCTTTCAGCTTATCTAGTAGAGATAACTTATCTTTATTAGATATAGTTTTCATATAATAAAATTAAGTTAATAATTTTATTTAATAAAAACAACCCTTAATCTTTTTGAAATTTAACTTGTTTTAAAGGACTCTCCGCATCCGCATCGTTCAGTCTCGTTAGGATTTTTAAAAACAAATTGTGATGAAAATTTTTCTTTTTTATAGTCCATCTCTGTTCCTAATAAATAAATTATAGCTTTAGGATCTATAAAAACTTTTACTCCCTTTTCCTCTATTATCTCTTCATTAGGCTTAATTTCTTTTGCATACTCCATTACGTAAGACATCCCAGCACATCCGCCTGATTTTACACCAACTCTCACACCTACCACAGATTGTTCAGCTTTAGACATGATAAGTTTTATTCTTTCAGCTGCATTGTCACTTAGTTTAATTACTTGCTCACTCATAAATTCAACTCTAGTTTTGCTGCTTCAGACATCATATCTTTTGTCCACGGAGGACTCCAGACTAATTTAACATTTACTTTTTCAATATTTTCAACTTTTTCAACGATATCTTTAACCTGTTTAGGCAAACTATCAGCTACCGGGCAATTAGGACTTGTTAAAGTCATCTCAATTTCAACATTCTTATTCTCTGTTGATATATTATAAATCAAACCGAGATCATATATGTTTACAGGGATCTCCGGATCATATACTTTTTTAATTTCATCAATTATTTGTTCTTTTAATTTCATTATTTTTTGTAATTTAATGCATCAGACAATGTGTGCCAAGCCATTGTTGCGCATTTAACCCTCATAGGAAACTCCTTTACTCCTGAGAGAGACATCATCGTTGTTATCTGGTCATCATTAAGGCTATTCAGAGATATTTTTTCTTTAACTTTTATCATTCTTAAGAAGTCATTTATAATTTTAGCTGATACATTATATTCTTTTCCCTTAATTATATCAGTCAATATGGAAGCAGAAGCTAAAGAAATTGCACAACCTTCCCCCTCAAAACTTAAATCTAAAATTCTTTTATCATCATTTAACTTTGCATAAATATGTACTTTGTCCCCGCAGAGTGGGTTGTGTCCTGACGCATCAGCGTTAAAGCCTCTACATCTCCCAAAGTTCCTTGGATTTTTTCCGTGATCTAGAATAATTTCTTTATATAGTTCTTTAATATCCATTTATTCAAAAATTTTTTTGCATTTATTGATAGAGTCGTAAAGTACATCTATATCGTCTGTAGAATTATATAAACCCAGTGATGCTCGCGCAGTAGCAGGAACTTTTATCTTTTCGTGCAAAATTTGGCAGCAATGATGGCCAGCTCTTATAGCTACTCCGTCGTCATCTAAAATTGTTGCGATGTCGTGCGGATGGATGCCTTTTAAAGTAAATGAAATCACTGAGGCTTTTTCTTTTGGAGAACCAATGATTTCTACCGAATTATCTTTTTGAAGTTTTTGAAGACCGTAGTCTAAAATTTTTTTTTCATGTTCGTTTATATTTTTAATACCTAATTTTTCAATAAACTTTATAGACTCACCAAAAGCAACTACTTCGGCTGTTTGCATAGTTCCTGCTTCAAACTTCGTTGGACTTTCAGCAAAGGAAATTTTTGTTTTTTCAACTTCATTAATCATACCTCCTCCCCCTTGATAAGGTGAAAATTGATCGAGCCAATTTTTTTTTCCGTATAAAATGCCAAGTCCGTTAGGCCCATATAATTTATGACACGATATCGCGTAAAAATCACATTCCAAGTCTTGCATATCCAGTTTTAAGTGCGGAGCACCTTGCGTACCATCAACTAAAACTGGTATTTTGTTCTCCTTTGCAATATCTATTATTTTTTTTAACGGTGTAATACCACCGGTTACATTTGATATGTGAGTTATGGCAATTATTTTTGTTTTTTTAGTGATAAGTTTTTTTATTTCATCCACGTCTATCTCTAATTTATTGTTTAATTTTGCAAATTTAATTATAGCACCCTTATTTTGTCTTAAAAAATGCCAAGGAACATAATTAGAATGATGCTCAAGCTCTGTTAAAATTATTTCATCACCTTTATTTATAAATTTTTCACCGAAACAATTGGCAACTAAATTTATAGCTTCGGTAGCACCTTTTGTAAAAACTACTTCTTCTCTGTGTTTGGCATTTATAAATTTTTTAGTAAGATCTCTGCTGTTTTCAAATGCATTAGTGGCTTCTACTGCAAGCGAATGAACACTTCTTCCAACATTTGAAAACTCATTTTCATAAAAATAGGATATCCTATCAATTACAGATTTTGGCTTTTGAGATGAGTTTGCACTATCCAAATAAATCAATGGTTTACCATTAATTTTTTTCTTAAAAATAGGAAATTCTTTTTTAATATTATTAATGTTCATTATAAGCTTTTTTCTAAATGTGATTCTACAAGAATTTTTAAATTTGTAGTTCTAATTTCAGATATAACATCTTCTAAGAAACCTTTAATTATTAATTGGGTAGCTTTTTTTCTTGAAATACCTCGCGACATTAAATAATACAATGCTTGCTCATCAATATTTCCTGAAGTTGATCCGTGAGAACACTTTACGTCATCAGCATAAATTTCTAACTCAGGTTTTGTTGTAAATTCCGAGTCATTGTCCAGCATCAAACCTTTACTCATTTGATAAGCATCAGTTTTTTGAGCTTTTTTATCGACGTAAATTTTGCCTTGAAAGATTCCTTTGCTACTGTCTTTTAAAATAGTTTTAATTTTCTGCAAACTTTTACAGTTTGGAGCCATGTGTCTTATAGTTGATTGAACTTCTTGGTGCTCATCTTTTTTTAGAACTGATGCAGAATAGATTTCTGTAGAAGAATTCTCACTATTTAAGAATATGTCGTTATCTTCTTTTTTAAATTTCACACCTGAAGTAAAAATGTAATTCTTATATTTTGATTTATTTATCTTGATACTATTTCTTATATAATTATACGAATTCGATATTTTATTATTTATAACAAAGTAATCAAGCTCACTATTATCTAAATCAAACATTTGAAATGTATTTCTGAAGAAATTGCACTCTGAGTTATCAATGTTATATTCAATTATTGTAGTTTTTGAATTTGTTAATTTTATCTTATTAGAATTGTTTATGAATTTATTTTCTAAATCTCCAACAAAAAAATTATAAATTACCAAAGGTTTTTGAATATCTGAAAGACATTCTAAATTAATACCTCTATCAGAAAAAGCGATATTATTTGCTAACAATGAGTCATTATTTGCTTCACCAATCGAATTAGCGAATGGGTGATTTTTATTCACTTTTAAAATGATTTTTTTACTAGCTGAGTCAGATGAATTTTCAAATTTTTTATTTCCATTTCCGAAATCATAATTAGATACATCACCATTTACAGTAACTATAGAGTTATGTTCAAAATCTAATTTCTCCTTTGGTTCGAATGTTTTTTTTTCATTAAGAATATTAAGCTCTTTAAATTTGAAATTTAATATTCTATTTAAATCTGTAAACTTCCAATTTTCTAACTTTTTACTTGGAAATTGATCAAAAGTTAAACCTCGATCAAAAAGTGCTTTTTTATCGAAATTTTTTAAACTATTAGGTAAAAAGTTTAATTTCATTTTAGTTTATGTTTTTATATCCAGTTTTTTCCAATTGTTGTCCTAAATCTGACGTACCAGTTTTTATAATTTTTCCCTCCGACAAAACATGAATAAAGTCTGGTTTTATATAATCTAAAAGTCTTTGGTAGTGAGTAATTATCAAAAATGAATTATCTTTATTTTTATAAGAGTTAACTCCATCTGCTACTATTCTCAAAGCATCAATATCTAAACCAGAATCAGTTTCATCTAGCACTGAAAGTTTTGGTTCTAACAATTTCATTTGAAGTATCTCATTTTTTTTCTTTTCTCCACCAGAAAAACCTACATTTAACTGTCTGCTAAGAAACTTCTCATCAATATTTAGTTCAGAGGCTTTTTGTTTTATTAGTTTTATAAAAGATAAAGCATCAATCTCCTTCTCACCTTTAGATTTTCTGATACTATTTAAAGAAGTTCTTAAGAAGTTACTGGTATTTACGCCTGAGATTTCAAGTGGATATTGAAATGCCAAAAAAATTCCTTTTTGAGCCCTTTCTTCAATTGCAACGTCGTTTAATTTTTTTCCATTGAAATAAATATCTCCACTTATTTCATAACCTGGTTTACCTGAAAGAACATTTGCTAAAGTGCTTTTTCCTGATCCATTGGGACCCATAATTGCATGAACTTCGCCAGATTTTATTTCAAGATTTAAACCTTTTAAAATATTTTTACCTCCAGTTGATGCTTTTAAGTTTGAAATTTTTAGCATTAACCAACACTCCCTTCTAAGCTTATAGCTACCAACTTTTGTGCCTCTACAGCAAACTCCATGGGTAATTGTTGCAACACTTCTTTACAGAAACCGTTAACTATTAAACTTACGGCTTCCTCTTGACTTAATCCTCTTTGGTTACAATAAAATAACTGTTCCTCATTAATTTTAGAAGTTGTAGCCTCGTGTTCTATTACAGATGAAGAATTTTTATTTTTAATATAGGGGACAGTGTGTGCGCCACATTTATTACCCATTAGTAAAGAATCACACTGGGTATAATTTCTTGAGTTCGACGCTTTTTTATTTATGTCTACTAATCCTCGATATGTATTGTCAGCTTTACCGGCAGAAATACCTTTTGAAATAATTTTACTCTTAGTGTTTTTTCCGAGGTGTATCATTTTAGTTCCGGTGTCGGCTTTCTGGTGATTATTTGTGATTGCTATAGAATAGAATTCACCGACTGAGTTATCCCCTTGTAAAATACAGCTTGGATATTTCCATGTTATTGCTGACCCTGTTTCAACTTGGGTCCAAGAAATTTTAGAGTTTCTACCTCTGCATGCCCCTCTTTTTGTTACAAAATTATAAATACCTCCATTTCCCTCCGCATCACCTGGATACCAGTTTTGAACAGTAGAATATTTTATTTCAGCGTCATCTAGTGCTACTAGTTCTACATTAGCGGCGTGAAGTTGATTTTCGTCTCTCATTGGAGCTGTACAGCCCTCTAAATAACTCACGTAACTCCCTTTATCAGCTATGATCAGTGTTCTCTCAAATTGTCCAGTTTGTGAAGCGTTTATTCTGAAGTAGGTAGATAACTCCATGGGACATTTGACATTAGGGGGTATGTATACAAAAGATCCATCGGTAAAGACTGCTGAATTTAATGTAGCAAAATAATGATCTGTAAGAGGTATAACGGATCCTAAATATTTTTTCACGAGATCAGGATGTTTTTGAACTGCCTCTGAAATTGAACAGAATATTATTCCTTTTTTAGTCAACTCATCTTTAAAAGTAGTAGCGACTGAAACAGAGTCAAATACAGCATCAACTGCAACTCCACTTAATTTTTTTTGTTCATCTAAAGGTATTCCCAATTTCTTATACGTTTCAATAAGTTTAGGGTCTACATCATCTAAACTTTTTGGTTGATCTTTTAAATTTTTAGGAGCTGAATAATAGTACAAATCTTGATAATCAATTTTTGGATATTTTGGTTTCTGCCAACTTGGCTCCTTTAATGATTTAAGTCTGTTATAAGCTTTCAATCTCCATTCTAATAACCAAGATGGCTCTTTTTTCATTTTAGAAATAAATCTAATAGTTTCCTCCGAAAGCCCTTTTGGTGATTTGATATTTTCAATATCAGTGGTGAAACCGTACTTGTACTCTTTTAAATTATTTATATCTTTATTATTCATTTTAACTTTTTTGTTAGGTCTGCTAACTTAACGTTTTCAAAAAATTTATTTATATGATTTTCTAAATCGTCCCAAAGATTGTGAGTTATACATTTAACAGATTTATTCGTGCATCCCTTTTTAGAGTCTTTTTTGCAATTTAAAGTTTTAATTTCCTCATCAACTGCATAAAAAATGTTTGAAATTTTTATTTCTGAAGCAGGTTTTTCAAGAACATATCCACCTTGTGAACCTCTTAGGCTTCTAACCAACTTTTTATTTTTCAGTCTAATAAATAGTTGCTCTAGATAAGCAATAGAAATATTCTGCCTCATAGAAATTTCACTTAAACTCACAGGTTTTTCTTTTGAGTAAGAGGCTAAATCTGCCATAGCCATAACTGCATATCTTCCTTTAGTTGTTAGTTTCATAAATTTGGCATGTATTACAACAATTTTTTTACAATTCCTAGTAAATTAGTAGGGTTTAAAAAAAAATATTTGTCGCATAATTTCATGTTATAAGTCTATTCTTTTTTTGAAAATAGTTATCATTATTAATTATGAAACAAAAAAGTTCTGAAATTTTTATTCCCGGTCCTGCTGGCAGGCTTGAAGCGAAGTATTATAAAAATCCTAAATTTGGTTCTCCTGTTGCAATTGTTTTACATCCTCACCCTCAGTATGGTGGAACAATGAATAATAAAATTGTTCAGTTGATGTATAATATCTTTTTAGAAAAAAATTTTTCAGTAATAAAAATAAATTTTAGAGGTGTTGGAAAAAGTGAGGGTGTCTTTGATAACGGACAAGGTGAGCTATCTGATGCAGCTGCAGCCCTAGATTGGATCGAAAGAGAGAATTTAGATTATAGTCAATGTTGGGTATCAGGTTTTTCATTTGGTGCTTTGATTTGTATGCAACTAATAATGAGAAGACCAGAAGTAAATAATTTTATTGCTGTGGCTCCTCAGCCAAATGTTTATGATTTTTCATTTTTAGCTCCATGCCCAACATCTGGTCAGGTTGTTTATAGTGAAAATGATGAATTAGTAACTAAAGAGAGTATTATTGAATTGGACAAAAGAATTAAAAGTCAAAAAGGTGTTGAGGTATTATTTGAGAGCGTAAAGAGCGCAAATCATTTTTTTAAAAATAAAGAAGGGGATCTTAACAACGTTGTGTCAAAATATATTGAACAAAAAACTGCGCTTATCTAAATTTATATAATTCGCCACCTAAGCAAGAGCCATTTTTACAGCCTGTCATCCATTTATATGAGATTGGAAATTTTTTTACTGATCTTATTGCCAAAAATGCAAATGCCTGGGACTCGACAAAATCTCCATCAACTCCATAATCATCAATTAAAGATACTTCACATTTTAATTTATGTTTAATTCTTTTCATTAAGAATTTATTTTTTCTACCGCCTCCTGATATAATCAATTTTATTTTTTGATTTTTGTTTAATTCAAATTGATTGCTTAATTGCCAGCATATATTTTCGGCGGTATACTCAGTTATTGTAGCGGCACCATCTTTTATTGATAAACCTCTTATAAAGCCTAAGTCAAAATCTTTAATGTCAAAAGACTTTCTCTCAATCTTTATCAAATCTCTTTCTAAAACATCTTGAAGTATTTGTTTATTTATTTCTCCACTATTTGCAATTAAACCATCTTTGTCAAATTTTGTATTAGAATTTTCTCTTATCCATTCGTCAATAAGGCAATTTCCGGGTCCCACATCACTTGCAGAAAATATATTTGACTGATCGTTACAAAACGTGAAGTTCGAAATTCCTCCAATGTTTAAAATTATCCATGGAGATTTTAAATTAATTTTTTTCCCTAAAGCCATATGAAATAATGGCACTAAAGGAGCTCCTTGACCCCCATTTTTAATATCGTTTTTTCTAAAATTAAATATAATATCCTTTTTAGTTAATTGACTTAGTAGCCCAGGGTCTCCCATTTGATAAGAAATTTTTTCTTCATAATTATGGTAAATTGTGTGCCCATGAAAACCTATAATATCTACTTCATGTTTGTTCAAAATATCCTTGATTGATTTTGCATGAAACATTGTTAATTCACGTTCTAAGCTTTTAATATTGTCTTTAAATTTTTCTAAATCATTTAATCTATTTATTTTTTCTCTTAATTCAAAAATTTTTTTGAAAGTATTGCTGTCATATTCAAAATACTGATTATCTAAAATTTTGAAAGACACGTTTTTTGATAATATCTCACCATTAGATTTTATCACTGATGCGTCGACTCCATCTCCGGACGTACCAGACATTAATCCCAAGGAAATATAGTCTTTTTTCATATTTTTATTTATTTATAATTTTTTTCGTATATTAGTAGATTATTAATTATGTATCTATGAAAAGTAATTTTTTACGAGAAATGTCAGAGAGAGGGTACATTAATCAATGTACCGACTTAGATAATCTTGACAAATTAATGAGTAAAAAGTCTTTAAAAGCTTATATAGGTTTTGATTGTACTGCGAGTAGCCTTCACGTAGGAAGTTTAATGCAAATAATGATATTGAGACTGCTCCAAAAACATGGCCATCAACCTATTGTATTATTTGGCGGGGGAACAACGTTAATAGGAGATCCCTCAGGTAAAGATACTACAAGAAAAATAATAGAAAATAGGAAAATTAAAGAAAATATTTCTGGCATAAAGAAAAATTTTAAGAAATTACTAATTTCAAAAAAAAAAGAAACCAAACCAATATTCGTAGATAATATTAATTGGCTCGGTAAATTGAATTATATAAAATTTTTGAGAGAAATAGGAAGTCATTTTACTATAAATAAGATGATTACATTCGATAGCGTAAAATTACGATTAGATCGTCAACAATCTTTAAGTTATATGGAATTTAATTACATGATACTTCAAGCGTATGATTTTTTTCAATTAAACAATAAATATAAATGTATTTTGCAGCTTGGTGGGTCGGATCAATGGGGAAATATTGTAAATGGTGTAGAATTAATCAGAAGAATAAATAAAGAAATATCTTTTGGCTTAACTACTCCTTTGATTACTACTGCATCAGGAGTAAAAATGGGTAAAACTGAAAAAGGAGCTGTTTGGCTTGATGAAAAAAAACTATCACCCTATGATTACTGGCAATTTTGGAGAAATACAGATGATAGGGACGTGATAAAATTTTTAAAATATTTTACTGATTTAAGTTTAGAGGAAATATCCAAATTGGAAATAAATGAGAAAAATATTAATAATTTGAAAATGATTTTAGCCAATAAGGCTACTGAGCTTTTGCACGGTGAAAGAAAAGCTTCAGATGCAGAAAACACAGCTGTTAAGACTTTTGAGCAAGGTGGAATTGGCAAAAATTTACCAACAATTAAAATAAAAAAACAAAATATTGTAAGTGGAATAGGTATTTTAGACTTACTTAGTTTAACGAAAATAATGTCATCCAAAAGCGAAGCACGTAGAGCAATAGCAAATAATGGAATCAAGATTAATGATATTATATTGAGTGATGTTCATAAACAAATTAACCTAAGCGTATTTGGGGAAAATAATTTTATTAAGATCTCATTTGGAAAGAAAAAACATTTTTTAATAAAAATATATTAATTCTATTTTTCTAGGGCTTTTTGAATAAATCTTGGAGTTAAAGTTCGAACAGGATTGACTGTAGTTTTAAGATTATTTGGAGTGCCTTTTATTTTGAAACTTACTCCAAATAAACCCTCACCAACTTCTTTAGGGATAATAATTTCTCCGACTACAGGAATTTTTGATAAAATTTTATTGATGTTTTTTGCAGGAATCATTGTTCCTCTTAAACTAATGATATTCGTTGAGTCATCTCTAAACCCTTCCATTAAGATTGAAATACTTGAACCTATAGCATAAAGCTCATTTATTTTGAGAGAGTTATTATTTTTTTCTAATTGAATTTCCATATCATCAAAACTTAAGCCATCTCCTGATACTAAGTCTGCCATTCCTCCAAGATCAGCTAAAGATAAAAGTTTTATGAAAGCAGGTGCATTTATTATCTTAAAATTCTCAATTTTAATTTTTGACTTTGATGACTCTTCATCAAAAGAGGAATAAATTAATAATTTTCCACCCTTGAGGTCGTTAAAGAATTTATAATTAGAAAGAAGAGGTTTCGGATAATCTGAGTAAATCTCTAGAATTTTTTTATCTGATTTAAAATCTTTTTTAAGTGAAATATCTAAATACTTACCATTTTCAAACTCACCTTTGGATATAATTTTTGTAAACTTTCCCTTAGAAATTTTACCTAAAAGATTAAATTTATATATAGGATTATATATATTTTTGAGGTTATCAAACGAAATTTGAATTTCTTTATTTAAATTTGTTAAAACATTTTTTTCATTTTTGTTATCAAGCAAATTAACTAAATTTGATGCGTCGTATGTTTTTCCACTGATTTTAATTTTTTTACCAACTTCGATTTCAAAATCATTGTTTTTCTCTCCATTATTAAAAGTAACAACTTTAAAATCACTCAATGAATGAATGATAAATTTTTTATTCATTTGAAATTTTTTAAATCTCAAAATATTTTTACCCTCAATAAATGAAAAATCTTTTATTACATAACTATTTTTAAGAATATCTAAATTAAAGTTAACATTGAATGTTGATTTTAAATCACTGCTATAATTTAAAATTGGAAAATTTACTTTTTCATTGCTGTTAAAATTGACCAAGAAACTTTTAGTTTTTTTTGTAAAATTAGTTTCTATAGAAATTTTCTCATGATTAGAATTATTTATTCCCAGGTTTCCAATTAAAGAAAATTTCTTAATGCCACTTTCTAAGATATTTAAATTTAATTTAAGATCTTTTATTTCAATATTTTTTATATCTTTTTGGATAACGTTATTCTTGATTAATTTGTTGGGAATAATCTTCAAAAAGTCAGAACTATTCTTTATGATGTAATTAAATTTTTGAATCTTATAGGTTTTATCTAGCTGAAGATCCAATTCGTGAGAAGAATTTGTTTTGTAATCAAATTGAAATTTTGTAAAAAATTTTTTTTGTTTTTCATTTAACAAACTATCAATCTTTTTATAATTTATATCTCCTGTAATATTTGTTTTAAGATTTAAAGTGATTTCTTTTGGATTTAAATATTTTAGTTCAGCATTGTTAAATGATATATCATTTAACTTTCCAGACATGTTACTTAATTCACCTGAATTTTTTTTTATAGAAAATATAAAGCTTGTTTGCTTAAAATCATATTTTTTAGAAATGTTTGAATTTAGGTTTCTTATATAGCCGTCTATCTCATATGAGATTAAATTCAGCTCATTATCAAATTTTAAATTGGCGTTAGATTTAATTGTGCCTTTTGTAACGTTATTTAAGAGAAAACTCTTGAAATTAGAAGGTTTTAAAATCTTGATTAAACTTTTTATCTCATCATATTTTACTTCTTTGCTGCTGATCAATACTTCTTCAATTTTATTTTGTTTTTGAAATAAAGATTTTAAGTTTAAATATACTTTTATTTTATCTAAAGGAATCGATGAGTTTATAAATTTTATTTTTGGATTATTTGTCTCAAAGTAGATATTTAAATTCGAGTAGTCCAATTTAATTTTAATCTTATCGAGTTCAAGACTTAAATTTCTATTAAAATTTGTAATCTGATTTTCTACCAGATTATTAAATTTTTTTGTTTCAAACCCATAAAAATTTAAAAATATACTTAATCCTAAGAATGTGATTAATAATACAAAAATTGATCTAATTAATAATTTTTTCATTATTTTTTATTTATTACCCCGGCCTCTATAAATTCATCTATTTCTCCATTTAAAACCGATGTTGGGTTGGAATTTTCTATTTTGTTTCTAAGATCTTTTACCATTTGATAAGGTTGTAAAACATACGATCTTATTTGGTGTCCCCACCCAATGTCTGTTTTAGTGCTTAAATTCTTTTCGTTTTCTTTTTCTCTTTTTTGAAGTTCAAACTCATAAAGCCTTGCTTTAAGCATCCTCATACAGGTTTCTTTATTTTTATGTTGTGATCTTTCGTTCTGGCACTGAACTACAATTTTAGTTGGAAGATGAGTTATTCTTACTGCGCTATCAGTAGTGTTTACGTGTTGTCCCCCTGCGCCACTAGATCGATAGGTATCAATTCTTAAATGTTTCTCCTCTAGTTCTATTTTTATACTTTCGTCCACAACTGGATAAATCCAAACACTTGCAAAACTTGTGTGCCTTCTTGCTCCACTGTCAAAAGGTGAAATTCGCACTAATCGATGTACACCTGACTCATTTTTCATTAATCCGTAGAGATAGTCACCTGTCACTTTTAGTGTACAAGATTTAATACCCGCTTCTTCCCCCTTGTGTTCGCTAATCATTTCGTATTTATAACTTTTTTTGTCAAACCACTTTAGATACATTCGTCTTAACATATCAGCCCAATCTTGACTTTCAGTACCGCCTGCTCCTGCATGAATTTCTAAATAAATATCCAATCCATCATTTTCGTCAGATAAAAAACAATTTATTTCAGTTTTTTTAATATCTTTTAAAAGTTCTGTGATTTTATCTTCACATTCATTTTTGACTTGATTATCACCTTCAGACAGACTTAAGTTATATAGATCACTTAAATTAATAATATCCTTTTCTGAATTTTCAAAAGATTGAATCAAATCGAAATAAAATTTTTTTTTTTTTACTATATTTTTAGCCTTATTTCGATCAGACCAAAAATTATCATTCTTTGATATTTTTTCTAGCTCTAAAATTTTACTCTTGAGGTCATTTCTCTCAAAGATACCCCCTTATATTTTTGAGTATTTTTTGGGCAGTTTCTAATTTATTCTCAAATTTAATCATTAATAAAATTGTCTGAATTTAATTAATTTATCATAGTTATTTGTATTATTTAGATTATATTTTTTTAAATTGTTTATATCTTTATTCTTAAAAGACTCTAGAATTATGTTTTTGTTGTTAGATTTTAAATTAGATTTTTTACCAGTATTATAGTCAATAGACGCAAAATAAATGTTATTGGGAATGTTAAATTCTTTAAAATCGTTACTTTTCAATGCAGTCTGCATAAAGTCTTTGAATATTGGTAGGGCTGCTTTTGACCCTGTTTCTGTCTTTCCAAGGGTTTTTGGCTGATCATATCCAACATATACTCCAACAACTAAATTTGAACTATAGCCGATAAACCAAGCATCAAAATTATTATTAGTAGTGCCTGTTTTGCCTGCTAAAGGCACGTTCAAACTTCTTAATTTCTTACCCGTCCCTCTTTGAATAGCACCCTCAAGTATAGATGTGATTTGATAGGCGGTTTCTTCACTAAATACTCTCTCTTGATTAGATATTTGTTTAGGGAATTTATTTGTTGATATTGATAAATTTTTACACCCAATACATTCATTTTGGCTTGATGTAAAAATAGTTTTTCCTCTTCTATCTTGTATCTTATTAAATAAATTTGGTTCAATTTTTTTCCCTCCATTTACAAACGAACCATAAGCTGCTGTCAAGTTAAGTAAAGTTGTTTCCGCTGATCCAAGTGAGACTGATAGTAATTCAGGAATTTCGTTATATATTTCTAATTTTTTGGATAAATCTAAAATTTTTTTTAAACCTAATTGCTCCGCTACCCTCACTGTCATAAGATTCCTAGAATATTCAATCCCTTTTCTAAGTGTTGAGGGTCCATAAAATTTTTTTCCATAATTTTCAGGTTTCCAATCTTTAAGTCCGACACCTTGCTCAGCAATATAAGGTGCATCAAGTACAATCGAATTTGGAGCGAACCCATTTTCTAATGCTGCAGCATAAACAAATGGTTTAAATGCAGATCCTGGCTGTCTCTTAGCTTGAGTAACTCTATTAAATTCACTCGTCTTGAAACTGAAACCTCCGACCAAAGCTTTTACGTCTCCATTGAAAGGATCAATAGCTACTATTCCACCATTTATCTCAGGATATTGTTTGAGTTGCCAGTTGTTATTAATTTTTTTTACAAAAATAAAATCTCCAACTTTAAAAGTTGTAAAAATACTTTTTTTTATTGCCCATTTTAAAGAATTATAATTAATAACAGACATATCTCCATTATATATTTGAATGTTAAGCTTATTATTTTCTATACTGATTATCTCTGCAATTTTCCACTGAAGTGTTGGGTCAAGTTTTATATCTGTAATTTTCTTCTTCCAGTTTTTATTTTTGTATTTGTTTGTTATCTCACCTCTCCACCCATTTCTTCTGTCATAATTTTCTATACCGTTTCGTAAAGCTTTGATTGCTTGAATTTGGTATTCTATATTTAATGGAGATCTAATGCTTAAGCCTTGGGTATATAATTTTTCAAAACCATACTTGTTTTTAATAGCCCTTCTTACTTCTTCTGTGTATGAATTTGCTTCATTAATTATCTCAATTTTTTTTTTTTTAAGTTTTATTTTTTTTTCTTTTAATACCTCAAATTCTTTCTTAGTTATGAAATTATTGTTGTATAAATTATTTAAAACTAAATTTCTTCTAAAAACTGCAGTATCATAATATCTGTAAGGATTATATCTACTGGGTGCTTTTGGCAAAGCAGCTAGTAGGGCACTTTCTTCATAATTTAAATCTTTTACTGATTTATCAAAATACTCTAGACTCGCAGCAGCTATTCCATAGGTACCCTCGCCCAAATAGATTTGATTTAAATAGAGTTCCAGTATCCTCTCTTTTGAGAAAGCTTTTTCTATTCTTATCGCCAATATAGCCTCTTTTATTTTTCTTTTCAAAGATACTTCATTTGTAAGTAGAAAGTTTTTAGCCACTTGTTGAGTAATAGTAGATGCACCTTCAAGTCTTTTATCATTTAAAACATTCTTAACATTATTTATTGTAGCTCTTAATATACCTTTTGCATCAACACCCGGATGATTAAAAAAATTTTTGTCCTCTGCTGACAAAAATGAGTTTATTACTTTTTCTGGGATAGTTTCGTAAGGTATAAATAGTCTTTTCTCTAAAGCGTATTCAGCTATTAGCTTTCCTTGATCAGAATAAACTCTACTTGAAATTGGGGGGCTGTAATTGGATAATTTTTTATAATTTGGCAAACCTGCTGAAAAATACCAAAGTGTTGAAAAAACTAAAAATACAATTAGAAAGATAAAAACTATTAAACACTTTAGTACAAAATTTAATTTATTCATGTTAATAACCAAATTTATAGCTTTAAATTAGGCCTTCTTATGGCATTTTTTCGAATATAATTTAGTTCAATTATTTAAAAAAAAATTGTATATTAAATATTATGAAATTCAAAATTAAAGAATTACCCATCACACTTAAAGGATTTTTAATACAATGGAAAAAAATTTATATATCGATGCATCGCATCCAGAAGAAACAAGAATCGTTCTTAAATCAGAACATTCTATTGACGAATACGAATTTGAAGATAAAAATAAGATAAATTTTAAAAATAATATTTACCTTGGAACCGTAAGTAGAGTTGAACCCTCACTGCAAGCTGCATTTATTGATTTTGGAAGAATAAAGCACGGTTTTCTTGCTTTTAACGATATTCAGTCTGATTATTATCAATTGCCTCATGCAGATAAAGAAAACATTAAAAATGTAGAAGAAAAGATACGTGAGGATCTCAAGAACAAAAGTCTTAACGATCCAATTAAGAGTGATCAAGAAGAATCAACAGATTTAAAAACTGAAGATCAGCCTACAGAAGAAAATAAATCAAATATTAGAGAAAAACTAAAGAATTCTTATGGCTTAAGAAGATATAGAATTCAAGAAGTTATAAAGCCTGGTCAGGTAATTTTAATCCAAGTGTTGAAAGAAGAGCGAGGTCAAAAAGGAGCGGCCTTAACTACTTTCATTTCGTTGGCAGGAAAATATACTGTTTTAATGCCAAACACTCCTAAAGGCGGAGGAATATCAAGGAAAATATATAACTCTTCTGATAGGCAAAAAATAAGATCTATACTAAATGAAATTGAAATCCCAAAAAGTTTAGGTGTAATAGTTAGAACTGCCGGCTCTAATAAATCTAAGAATGATATTGAAAAAGATTTTCATAATACTTTGAAAACCTGGGAAGAAATTAAAGAAAAGGCGTTAAATTCTAATGCCCCTTCTTTAATTTATGAAGAGGGAGATATCATTAAAAGAGCAGTAAGAGATATATACGATAATGATACAAAAAATATTTTTGTTGATGGGAATGACGGCTATCAAAAAGCTAAAATATTTATGAAAGAATTGATGCCTAAAAATGTTAAATATGTAAAAAAATATAGAAGCAAAATTCCATTATTTCACTACGCAAACATCGAAAAACAACTAAATAATATATTTGAGCCAACTGTCAAATTAAAATCTGGAGGATATATTGTTATAAATCCTACTGAGGCTCTAGTTGCGATAGACATTAACTCGGGTCAGTCTACTAAACAAATGAATATAGAAAAAACTGCTCTTAATACAAATTTGGAGGCTGCTGAGGAGATATGTAGACAACTTAAATTAAGAGATTTGTCAGGTTTAATTGTCATAGATTTTATTGATATGCAAAATTTTTACAATAAAAGATTAGTTGAAAAAAAAATGAGAGAATGTGTGAGAAAAGATAGGGCTAGAATCCAATTAGGCAGAATAAGTAATTTCGGACTTTTGGAAATGACTAGACAAAGACTTAGAGAGGGATCAATCAAATGGGAAACGAACTTATCAATTGAGTCTTTTTCACAAAAAATTATCAAAAAAATTCAGCTTTTTGCGTTAGAAAATAAAACCAAAATTGTAAATACTTACTTGCCTCACAAAATGATTAAATATTTAGAGATAAACTTCTCAAAAGAAATTAATTATCTACAAAAAAAGCATTTATTAAAGATAAATTTAATTTCAGCACCAAATTTATTAATTCCAGAGTTTAAAGTAGAGCTATTAAATAAATCCAAAAAGGTAATTAAAAAGTTTGAGTTTTTGAAAAATATAGAAGATGAAAAATTAACACCAAATAAAGATAAACCAAAAATAGTAAAAAAAAATGAGAGTAAAACAATTAAAGAAAAAAAAATAAAAAAAAAATCAAAAACTCTCCGAACTCTTTGGACTAGAAAAAAAGCGAGTTAAATAATTCCTTCTGAAGGTGAGCTAGGTGAACCAAAAAAATTTTTTTTCATTCTGCCTGCCAAATATGATTTCCTCCCAGAAATTACAGCATCTTTAAAAGCTTGCGCCATAACAACTGGCTTTTTTGATTTTGCTATAGCTGAATTAATTAAAACACCGTCACATCCCAGTTCCATTGCGATAGTAGCGTCAGAGGCTGTGCCAATTCCAGCGTCAACGATTACTGGAACTTTAGATTGTTTTTTGATTAAACTTATGTTGAATTTATTTTGTATACCTAAACCAGATCCAATAGGAGAGGCTAAGGGCATAATTGCTGACGCTCCAACATCCTCTAAAATTTTAGCTTGCAAAGGATCATCATTGCAATAAACCATTACTTTAAATCCTTCTTTAATTAATACCTTTGTAGATTTAATTGTTTCTATCATATTTGGATATAAAGTTTTTTTATGACCCAAAACTTCTAGTTTTACTAATTTCCAACCTCCCATTTCTCTAGCTAATCTTAAAGTTCTTAGTGCATCAATCGAGTTAAAACATCCGGCCGTGTTTGGAAGATATAAAATTTTTTTTGGATTTAAATAGTCTGTAAGTATTGGTTTATTTTTATTTAAAATATTAACTCTTCTTACTGCAACTGTTACTATTTCTGCTTTTGAGGCTAAAACTGCTTCGCGAGTTTCTTTTAAATTTCTATATTTGCCTGTACCAACTATAAGCCTAGACTTAAACTTTTTTCCACTGATAGTTAAAAATTCGTTTTTCATTTTACCCTCCGCCAATAAAGTGTACTATTTCAACAATATCTTTGTCTTTTAGTATTATCTTGTGTTCGGCTAATGGAATAATCTTACCATTTAATTCTAAAGCAACTCTTTTGTTTAATAGTTTATACTTCGAAAGCAATTCTTTTACAGACGTTTTTTTTTTCAAAGTAATTTTTTTACCATTTAATTGTATTTTTGCCATAATTCAGTTAGTTTTATTTATTATTTATTACTATGCAAAATAATATCATAATTATTAATGGACCAAATTTAAATCTTTTAGGAGAAAGAGAAAAGAATAAATATGGAACACATAGTTTGAAAGAAATTGAAAATAAATGTGCGGATTTTTGTAAAAAAAACAGCCTTAACTTAACATTTTATCAATCTAATATTGAAGGTGAGATTGTTGAAAAAATACAAAATTCAAGATCAGATATTCATGGCCTAATAATCAATGCAGGTGGCTATACGCATACATCAGTAGCTATTCATGATGCCTTAAAAGTATTGAATATACCAATTATTGAATTGCATATTACAAATATTTATAATAGAGAAGAATTTAGACACAAATCCTTAATAAGTAAGGTGGCTACTGCAGTAATATGCGGTCTTGGAACTGATGGGTATATAATGTCGTTGGAAGCTCTGAAAAAATTGATAAAAAATGAAAATTGAAAAAAACTTAATCAAGGAATTGGTTGATTACTTAAACGAGTTTAATTTAACAGAACTTGAGTACCAAGATGGCACGAAAAAAATCAAAGTATCAAAGACTACAAAGGGTGTAGTTAGTCAAAATATTTCAGATAATTTAGTTTCCACAAATAAAGCTGTTTTAAATGAGTCATCAGAGACTAACGGAGTACGTATAAAGTCTCCAATTATAGGAACAGCATACCTGGCATCTGAACCGGGGGGGAAACCTTTTATCAAGATCGGAGATAAAGTAAAAAAGGGACAAACTATAATGATAGTTGAAGCGATGAAAACGATGAATCATATTCCTTCTTCTTCAGATGGTACTGTAAAAAAAATAATGGTTAGTGATGGTCAGCCGGTAGAATTTGGTCAAACGCTAATAATTATAGAGTAAATGTTCAAAAAAGTTTTAATTGCAAATAGAGGTGAGATCGCTGTAAGAATCATAAGAGCATGTAAAGAATGGGGTATAGAAACTGTTGCTGTTCATTCAGATGTTGATTCTGAGTCCATGCATGTAAGATTAGCTGATGAGAGTGTTTGCATTGGCTCTCATCAACCACAAAATAGTTATCTTAATATATCCGCAATAATGTCAGCTGTAGATTTGACTGGAGCAGAGGCAATACATCCAGGTTATGGATTCTTGTCTGAAAATTCGAAATTTGCTGAAGTAGTTAATAAACATGGAATAAAATTTATTGGGCCAAGCCCAGAAATAATTAATAAAATGGGTGACAAAATTGAAGCAAAAAAAATTGCTAAAAAATATGGTTTACCCATAATTGAGGGCTCTGAAGGTAGTGTAAGCTCAATTTCAGAGGCTAAATCAATAAGTAAAGAAATTGGTTATCCTGTGCTTATTAAAGCTGCAGGTGGTGGCGGTGGTAAAGGAATGAAAATCGTTGAAAAAGAGTATGATTTAGAAAAATTATATATTCTCGCTAAAAATGAAGCAAAAAAATACTTTGGTAAAGATGAATTGTACATCGAAAAATATTTTAAAAACCCAAGGCACATAGAGGTTCAAATAATGTCCGGAAAAAATAGAACCGTACATATTGGTGAAAGAGACTGCTCAGTTCAAAGACGACACCAAAAATTAATTGAAGAAACGCCTAGCCCAGTATTAACAGATGAGCAAAGAAAAAGCTTATTAGAAAAAACTGTTAAAATGGTAGAACAAATAGGTTACGAGGGAGCAGGCACTGTTGAATTTATCTATGAAGATGGAAAATTTTATTTTCTTGAAATGAATACAAGGGTGCAAGTCGAGCATCCTGTTACTGAGGTACAAACTGGAATAGACATAGTAAAAGAGCAAATCTGGGTAGCTTTTTCTGGAGAAACTGCATTAAAACAAATTGATATTACCCCTAGAGGGCATTCAATAGAGTGCAGGATTAATGCTGAAGATCCATCATTAAACTTTCAACCAAGTCCTGGCGTTATCAAAGTGTGTCATCAGCCCTCTGGTTTTAGAACAAGAGTTGATGGATCTATTTTTCAAGGTTGTAAAATAACGCCATATTACGATAGTTTAATTGCAAAAGTGATATGCAAAGGCAGGAATAGGACCGAAGCAATTCAAAGAACTCTTAGATCATTGGATGAATTTGTTTTAGAGGGTGTTACTACTACAATAGACTTGCATAAAAAAATACTTAAACATGAAAAGTTTATAAATTCTACTTTTGATACAAATTGGTTAGAAAAGGAAAAGTTTTTCTAAGTATTAGTACAGCTTATCAGCCAAACATCATAAATAGCGTGATCTATTGAAGTATTGATAGAGTTAGATGAAAAAGTCCAACCGTTGAAAATGAAAACCTTTTCATTTTCACTTTCTTTTCTATCTTTTATTTGTAAATAAGCAACATCTTCTGTTTCAAAATTTTCTTTTATTACTTTGCCGCATTTAAGAGGTTTTATTTCTAGTAGTCCATAATTTTTTTTTTCTCCAATCTTGATCACAAATTCACTAGTTTTTGCTGTGATCTTGTCTAACCCAATTATTTTAACCCCAGAGTATTCTTTGTTGTCTTCTAAGGACTTTATTTCATTCATAAGATTTCTACTTTTTTTTCTTACTTTTTCATTTTCTTGAGGTTGAACTTCCTCATAGCTTGGTTTAATTTGATCTACATTAATTAAAGGGGTTATACTAATATTATTTTCAGAATATAAATTTGACTTTAAAAACAAAAAAAAAAGCAAGATTAAATAACTATTTTTTCCACTCTTTATATTTTTTAAAATTTTCATTTTTATCTATTCTATTTGGTTTATAAGCATTATCAGTTCCAGTTAAATTTTCTAAATGTTCTTTTTGCCAAAAATAAGTTTTTTTTTGTTCAGTTGGGGGTTTGTCAACGGTATGGTGGATCCACATAAACCATTCAGATGTAATTTTAGATGCTTCAACATTTCCTGAATAAACAACCCATCTTTCATCTTTCTTATTCCTGTAATATTTATTTCCAAAGTGGTCTTTTCCGACTAATTGACCGGTAAAAATAGTTTTAAAAAAAGTGCCTAAAGTTTGCTTATTCCACCAGGTAAAAATTTGATTGATCATTTAAATCCACACACCAATTAAGTGTATTATTAATATTATAATTTAAGATATATATCATAAGAGATTCCTTTTACATGAAAAAATTTATTGTTGAAACATATTATACCTGCACATTTAAAACCATCCATGAACTTGATGATGTAAACGAACAGGAGTTATCTAAAATAGATAGTAGAAATGACGGAAAAGTTGAAGTTATTGAGGTAAAATTAAATAATAGGAAAACTAAAAAAACAGGTGAGGATAAGAGCGCGAGACAGGAAAAAAATGAAGCTAAAAAGAGTGTCAATGTTAATGAAAATGAATTTTTAAAAAATAGCAAAAAACTGCTTACAAAAACTAATGAGCACGCAAGTAAGTTGAAAAACCAAAGTGATCAAAGATTTAAAATGCCTGACAGGAGAAAGGGATATATTCAAAAAGCATCTATAGGAGAACACAAGATTTATTTACATACTGGCGAATACAATGACGGTAGAATTGGAGAAATTTTTATAGATACCAATAAAGAAGGTGAATTAGTTAAAGCTTTAATGAATAATTTTGCAATAGCCATCTCTCTGGGTCTTCAATACGGTGTTCCCCTTGATGAATATGTAGATGCTTTCATTGATACAAAATTTGAGCCATCTGGAAAAGTCGATGGCAATGATAGAATACTAAGCGCAACGTCAATACTCGATTACGTATTTAGGGAACTTGCTATATCCTATCTGGGAAAAGAAACTTTAGCTCATACACCAACAATAGCAAAAGCCTCTGATCACCAAAGTTTTGAACAAGATGACAAATTTTTAAAAGTTGTAAAAGATATTACTTCAAAAGGGTTTGTAAGAAGTAATTATGAGGAAAAATTAGTTGATCTCAGTGACATTAGGATTAACCTCAAATCAAAAAATTAATTTTTTTTTTTGTTCAGCGAAATTTGAAGTTCTTTAAGCTGGGAGTTTTCGATTTCATTTGGGGCTCCCATCATTAAATCTTGAGCATTTTGGTTCATTGGAAATAATGTAACCTCCCTAATATTTTTCTCATTGGCTAATAACATGATTATCCTGTCAATTCCTGGAGCTATACCTCCATGAGGTGGCGCTCCGTAACTAAGGGCGTTTATCATACCTTTAAATTTCTCATCAACTTGGGTTTTGTTATAACCGGCAATTTTAAATAAATTGTACATCAATTCTGGTTTATAATTTCTAATAGCTCCAGACGAAAGTTCAATACCATTACATACGATATCATATTGGTAAGCCATAATTTCTAAAGGTTTAGAAAAGTCAAGTTTTTCTATATCACCTTGAGGCATTGAAAAAGGATTATGGCTGAACTTAATCTTTTTGGTTTGTTCGTCTAATTCAAACATAGGGTAATCTGTGATCCAACAAAATGCAAATTCATTCTCATTTATTAAATTTAATTCATTTCCTAATCTCACTCTTGCCATCGATAAGATTTTTTCTACCTCAGATCTATTTCCACAAGAAAAAAAGATACTATCTCCAACTTTGGCAGAGCATATTTTCATAATTTTTTCTAAAGCTGCCGATTTAAAAAATTTTCCCACAGGACCTTTTCCCGAGATCTGGGAGTCTTTTTCAAAAGTGAAATATGCTAATCCAGAGGCGCCTTGTCCTTTAGCCCAGTTGTCCATACCATCAAAAAAACTTCTTGGCTTGTCTTTAGTATTTTTTGTAATAATACATCTTACAATTGATCCCCTTCTAACCATCTTTTTAAAAATTTCAAAACTTACATCATCGCTTTTAAATATCTCAGTTATATCATTTATGAGTAAAGGGTTACGCAAATCAGGTTTATCAGTGCCGTAAAGAAGCATACTGTCTTTAAAAGATATTTTAGGAAATTTTTCCTTAACAATCTTTTTATCTGAGAAATTTTTGAAAAGATTTAAAAATAATTTTTCAACTACTTGAAAAATATCCTCTTGTTCTACAAATGACATTTCAAGATCAAGTTGATAAAATTCACCAGGACTTCGATCTGCTCTAGCATCTTCATCTCTAAAACATGGTGCGATTTGAAAGTATTTATCAAACCCAGAAACCATTATTAGTTGTTTGAATTGTTGAGGAGCTTGTGGCAGAGCATAAAATTTTCCTGGATTTAATCTACTTGGCACCAAAAAGTCTCTAGCGCCCTCTGGGCTTGAAGATGTTAAAATCGGTGTTTGATATTCTAAAAATCCAAGTTTGAGCATTTCGACTCTGATATGCGCAATAATTTTTGATCTTAGAACTATATTCTCATGAATTTTTTGTCTTCTTAAATCTAAGAATCTATATTTTAATCGAATTTCCTCAGGGTAATCCTGCTCGCCAAATACTGGCATCGGAAGTTCTTTTGCCTCGGATAAAACATTTACAGTTGTTATTCCGATTTCTATTTTTCCTGTTTTCAAATCTTTATTCTCAGTTCCTTTTTCTCTTTTAAGCACCCTTCCAGCTATAGTTAAAACCGACTCAGGTCTAAGATTTTCGATCAAAGAAAAATATTTATTATTATTTTCAATAACACACTGGGTTAAACCATAATGGTCTCGTAAATCGATAAACAGTAAATTACCATGATCTCTTTTACGATGAAGCCACCCAGATAATCTTACTTCTTTACCTATTTCATCTTCTGTTAAGTCAGAGCATTTATGTGTTCTATATTTTTTCATTTATCCAATACTTTTTTTATTAAATTAATATTAATTGATTTTCCAGAAGATAACGAAAGGTCATCAATATCTTTTATAAATTTAAAGACTTTTTCATAAGATCTCTCAATATTATTAACAATAAAATTAAGATTTTTATCGTTTATGATAATTTGTTTATCTGAAAAAGATTTAGTTATAATTACTTTTAATAGATCGTCTGTTGGCAGATTTATACCAAATGAAATAAAACTATTTAATCTTGAGCTAAGATCTTTCAAACTTATCTCATATTTTTTGAGGGGTTTAGTTGTTAAAATTAAAACTGTTATTTCAAATCGTCTAGTATGATTTAATAGAGAAAATAAGGAGCTTTCATTGAAATTTTCACTCAAGTTATCAATAATTATACTGTTGAAATTAGAAATCTGTGAAACAATATTTTCTTTTATATCCCCATCATTTAAAACAAAAGAGTCAATTTTTTTTTCTAATATCTTTGACAAATGTGTTTTTCCACAACCTTTTGGGCCAAAAATATTAATCCATTTATCAGGTAAATTTGGCCAACTTTCAATTAACTTATATGCCTCAAAATTATTTGACGAGACATAAAAATCTTTTTCAAAATAAGTAGTCTTGAATGGAAATTTAAAAATAAGCTGACTCATTATATTTTATCTTAAATGAGCGTACCATTGATTATCTTTGATGGTAATAATTATTTTTTTTTCATCTAAAGATTGTTGAAACTTTTTTAATTTTCCATAAAATTTAATCTTAATCTTAATACTTTCGTTGTTTATTTCTTTTACTTCATAACTTTCTACAACACTCATTTTTTCTAAAATATTTTGAAAAATTTTGTAGTCTTTTACACTTTTTAGTTTAAAATTTAAATTAAGAAAAATTGGAGTTCTCAAATCAAGAATATTTTCTTTTTTAATAATGTCTTCAATTTCTTGTTTTGAATTTTTTATAATAATGTCGTAAAATTTTTCTTCATCAGTATTTCCAATATTATTCACTTGAAATGTTTTATTAATTTTTTTTCCTGAAATTACAGATTGAAGAAATATTTTCGATTTTTGATTCATAATATTGATATGAATTAAAGCCATATCCTTATTCCCATAGTCTGACAAAATCTTTTTCAAATCGTTATTTTCATAATTTTTATTCGATAAGTTTATATCATTTATAGTTTCTAAATTTTCAATTGGTAAAATATAATCGAGTTTTTTGAAATATTTCTCATTGCTAATTTCACTTTTGCTCCAGTTTTGATAAAAATAATTGTTTGAAAAAACATTAATATCATTGTTAATATACTGAATTGGTAAAACTGTAATCTTTTTTGTAACAAAATCACTATAAGTTAAATTATTTTTATAAAAAAAATTATTTATTTTTTCTTTATCAAAATAAATATTAATACTTTTTTTTAGTAAGTTTTCTTTGTTAGTAGTTTGTATTTGAAAATGTGAGATTAAATTTTTTATTTCATCTAGATTTGTTTGTTTTAGTTTAATGTAATCCTTTCTTAACGAGATTCTCTCAATTAATTTAAAAAAACCTTCTTTAAAGGCCTGATCTAAAAACTCCTGATTATTTCTATATTTTTTTGGCTCAATAATAATATTATTAACATTAAAAATAGTATTTTCTGACAAAACATTTCCAGTTTTAATAAAAAATATTATTATAAATATTATTAAATTATAAAATTTCATAAATATTATTTATCAGTACTTTAAATGAAAAAAAAATATAATAGTTATAAACAGAGTGGAGTAAATATCTCGCTTGCTAACAATTTTGTTAATCATATCAAAAAAATAACAAAGAATAATGACAAAAATCTGAACAACATAGGTGCTTTTGGCTCGATATATGATATTTCAAAACATAAAATTAAGAATCCGTTATTAGTTTCATCCACTGACGGCGTAGGTACTAAATTAGAATTAGCTAATAAATTTCAAAAGTTTAACACCATCGGTGAAGATTTGGTGGCAATGTGTGTTAATGACTTAATAGTACAAGGTGCGCAACCACTATTTTTTTTAGACTACATTGCTGTAGGTAAATTAAACTTATCTAAAATCAAAAAAATATTAACAGGTATAATTAGCGGATGTAAAAAGTCAAATTGTAGCTTAATTGGAGGTGAGACTGCTGAAATGCCAGGAGTATACCAAAAAGATAAATTTGACTTAGCTGGTTTTTCTGTCGGTATAGTTTCGAAGAAAAATTTGATTTCAAAGAATAGTGTAAAAAAAAATGATTTAATAATAGCTATACCATCCTCAGGTCTTCACTCAAATGGATTCTCTTTAGTAAGGCATCTTATAAAAAAAAAGGCTCTCACTGTTGCAGAAAAAAAAGAATTATTAAAGCCGACTAAAATTTACGTAAAAGAAATTATATCTTTATGTAAGTTAAATTTGATTCATTCTTTGTCAAATATTACAGGGGGTGGGATAACAGAAAATATTGTCAGATCTATTCCAGAAAATCATTGTGCTGAGATAGATCTTGCGAAAATTAAAATAAAAAAAGTTTTTAAATGGATTAAAGGATTTGGTGTAGATGATAAAGAAATGTTAAAAACATTTAATTGTGGTGTTGGATTTTGTTTAATTATTAAAGAAAATAATTTTAAAAAAATTTTGAAATTTTTCTCTAAAGAATATAAACCTTACAAAATTGGAAAAGTTGTATTTGACAAAAATAGAAAGATAAATTACTTGAATAATTTGAAATGGTAAGAATAAATGCATGCGTTTTTATTTCTGGAAAAGGTTCTAATCTTAAGGCTATATTTAAAAGTTCAATTAACGATAACTTTCCTATTCAAATAAAACTGTTAGTGACGAGTAATATGAATGCGGATGGTATTAAATTTGCCAAAAAAGCTGATATTCCATACGTATATTTTAAAAATAATAATTTTTTAAATGAATTAAAAATATTAAAATTAATAAAACAACATAAAATTTCAATTATACTTTTAGCTGGATATATGAAGATTTTATCGAAAAATTTTATAAAAGCCTTTGGAAAAAAAATTATTAATATTCATCCATCTTTATTACCAAAGTATAAAGGATTAAATACATATCGTCGAATTTTAAAAGATAATGAAAAAAAAAGCGGCTGTACAGTGCATTATGTAAATGAGAAATTAGACTCAGGAAAAATTATTTTAAAGAAAATATTTTATGTAAGTAAGAATGATAATTTTTTATCATTAAAAAAAAAGACACAAAAGATTGAACACTTGGCTTATTCTCAGGCCATTATTAAAATTCTAAAAAGATAAGCTATTTAAAGAAAAAATTTATTTCTTTTTTAGCATTTTCCAAAGAATCAGAGCCATGCACAGAATTTTTATCTATTGAAATACCGTACAATTTTCTAATTGTATTAGGTTCAGCTTGTTTAGGGTCTGTTGCTCCCATAATTTCACGGTTTTTTTTTACGGCATTTTCTCCCTCTAAAATCAACACTATTATGGGGCCGGAGGATAAATAATTGCAGAGACTATTAAAGAAGGGTTTTGATTGATGTACTTCATAAAAACTTGAGGCTTCATCTTTTGAAATATGTAATTTTTTTTTGTCAAAAACATTTAACCCAGATTTTGCAAAGATTTTTATAATTGGGTTCTCTAAGTTTCTTTCGACTGCATCTGGTTTAATAATAGAGAGTGTTTGCTCTTTATCACTCATAATTTTCTTCTACCAATTGATTTAATAGTCTCACTCCGAATCCAGTTGCACCTCCTGAGTTTAAAGCACCACCGTATTTTGAAAAGGCCATGCCAGCAATATCTAAATGAGCCCACGGAGTTTTGTTTAAAATAAATCTTTGTAGAAATTGAGCAGCGGTTGTGGATCCCGCTCCACCAATATAATTTATGTTCTGCATGTCTGCGTTTTTAGAATTCATAAGTTTATCATAATTTTTATGGAGTGGCATTCTCCATACTTTCTCTTCCACTCTTTCACCAGCTTCAAAAATCTGTTTTGACAATTTATTATCATTTGAAAAAAGCCCAGCATATTCTGATCCTAAAGAAACTATAATTGCACCTGTTAATGTTGCTAAATCAATTATAAATTTTGGTTTAAATTTTTTTTCTGTGTAAGTTAATGCATCAGCCAAAACTAGTCTACCTTCAGCATCGGTATTTAATACTTCGACTGTTTTTCCTGAGTATGACTTAACAATGTCTCCAGGTCTTTGTGCATTTCCACTAACCATATTTTCAACTAAACCAACAACGCCTACAACATTAACTTTTGCTTTTCTAAGCGCTAAATTTTTCATTAATCCTACTACGGCCGCAGAACCTGCCATGTCATAAGTCATATCTTCCATAAATTTTGCAGGTTTAAGTGAATAGCCTCCAGTATCAAAACAGACTCCCTTTCCAACGAAAGCTAATGGTTTGGAATTATTTTTAGCACCATTCCATTCCATCGTAACTAAGTAAGACCCTCTTACACTTCCTTGCCCTACACCAAGTAATGCATTCATACCAAGTTTTTTTAATTTCTTGTCATCGTATATTGTAATCTTTAAACCATATTTTCTTAAAGAACTTATCCGCTTTGCATATTCATCTGGGTGAAGAACATTACCAGGTTCGGACACCAAATCTCTTGCATAAAATGTTCCTTCTTCTAAAGCTTTAAATTTTATTTGACTTTGAATTGATGGTTGGTTTTTCTTTCCAAAAACATTTATATTAATATTTCTAGTATCTTTTTTTGTTTTGTATTTTTTAAATTCGTAAGATTTTAATCTTATACCATGAAGAAAGTGACTCAAAAAATTTTCATATTTACAATTTATACTATCAGAATTTATAGAATATTTAGCGTCTTTCCCGTAATTTACTCTTCCAAAAAATTCAGCTCCCAAGTTTTCAATGTCGGATGTTTTCAAATTTTTTTTTATTGAAATTAATATAATTTTTTTTTTTGAGTTAAGCTCAAATACAAATAGGTTTTTTTTTAAATCACTAGTTTTTAGCAAATCATTGATATAAGAAAATTCGTTATTTGAGAGATACCCTTTCAAACTACTAATAGTGAAAGATTCATTAGAAAATAATAATAAATTAGCTGATTGTTTTTCAGTTGTTTTTTTTGAATAATTAATTTTTATAGACATAAGTTTTAAATTTTAAGAGTATAATGCTATATATGTTCTATTATACTATATTTCAATGTGTTATTAAGTGTTGCGTACTATCATAGGTTGAGTTTTAATTAAAGTTGCATTATTTATATATAAAAAATTCCTATGGTTAAAAACAAAATTTACAACTATTTCCTTAAAGAGATTTTTAAGTCATTTATCACTATTTTATTTGCCTTTTCTATAATTGCTTGGACAGTAAGATCAGTAAATTTTTTAGAATTGATAGTTGATGATGGACATTCTTTAAAAACGTATTTGTATTTTAGTGCTTTAAATATAACAAACATAATTGCAAAGTTTATGCCCCTATCATTTTTATTAGCATTAAACTTATCAATAATTAAATTTGAGAAACAAAACGAACTAATAATTCTTTGGACCACAGGTGTAAAAAAAATTAAAGTTATAAATTTATTTTTTTTGATATCTCTATTCATTTTGATATTACAAATAATTTTTTCCGTTTTTATAACTCCAGGTGCTTTAAATAAATCTAGATATCTTGTTAAGGAGTCTACAATAACATCTTTTAATATTTTGGTTAAATCTAATAATTTCAGTGACTCATTAAAAAGGACAACAGTTTTCGTAGAAAAAATAAATCCTAACAATGAATTAGAAACAATTTTTATAAGAGATGAGTCAAATACGTTTCAGAGTTTAGTTAATGAGAATGGTAAATCATCTAACCTAAGTATATTTGCAAAAAAAGGAGTTGTAAAAGGCAAGTCACTGGTTTTGGAAAACGGTGTTATTCAATCTCTAAATGAAAAAGGGAAATTAAGTAATATTGAATTTGATAAAACAGTATTGTACTTAGATAATATTTCTACACGAACTATTTCTGAACCAAAAATGCAAGAAACTTCTACTTTAAATTTGTTAAATTGTTTAGACAAGTTTAGTAGTTTCACTAATAATTATTTATCTAATGAATGTAAATTTGAAGATGGAAAAAAAGAAGTTTTTCAAAATATTTCGAGAAGAATAGGAATGCCATTGTACATACCCTTGGTTTCATTGATAACATGTTTGTTGCTAGTATCTAACTTAAAAAAAAGAAAAAGAGTGATAAATACGTTTTCCGTTGGTTTAGCAGGATTTTTAATATTAGTCCTTGCTGAAATTTTTTTAAGATATACCGGGAACTCAAAATTTAATACACTTTTATATTTTCTTTTTCCTTTAGCGTTAGTGCCCATTATGTACATCATATTATTTGTAAGGTCGAAAAAGGAACTTAACTAATGAACAAAGTAATTTACAATTATATTATAAAAAATTATCTTAAAATAATTTTGAATATGACAGCTGTATTTTTTGGAGTTGTAATTCTACTAAATTTATTTCAAGAGATTGAGTTTTTTAAAGATCTAAATGTTGGAATTCAATTGCCTTTAACGTTAACAGTTATGTTAGCCCCAAATATAGTCATTAAAATATTCCCTTTTATAATTTTTTTTTCAGCTATGTGGTATTTAGTTTCAATCAATAATAATAAAGAACTCCTCACATTAAAAGTTTTTGGAATTTCCAATTTAAAGATGATTTCAATTTTATCAATTATTACTTTTTTGTTAGGAATAATTATATTATTTACTATCAATCCATTTACATCATCAATGATAAAATATTATGAGCAAACAAAGTCAGCATACTCTAAAGATACAGATCATTTGGTCTCTATAAATAAAAATGGGGTGTGGATAAAAGAAAAGTCCGGTGAAAAGTTGAAACTTATGTATGCAAAAAGTTTAGACGCAAATTATTTGAATGAACTATCAATTTATATTTTTGATACAGACAGTAAAAATTTAAAAAGAATTGAGGTTGGTAAAGCTGATATTAGCTCAAATAATTGGATATTAAATGATGTAAAAGTATATAATAATGAGGCTAACCAACCAGAAATTCAAGAAAATTTAATTTTTTATTCAATGTTTAATTTAACTAAAATTAGATCCGCGTACAAAAATTTAGATACAATTTCATTTATTAGACTGCTGAAAGACCAGGATACATTATTAGAAGACGGATATTCAAAATTAGTTATTAAAGAAAAAATCAATTCACTAATTTCTTTACCAATATTTCTGGTATTAATGGTTTTTTTAGCAGCCATATTTGGTTTAGAAACAAGGAATAGAATTAATAACACTTATTTTGTTTTTGTTTCTATAATTTGTTGTGTTTTAATATATTACTTCAAGGACTTATCTGTTGCTTTGGGTCAAACCAATAAAATTCCTATTGTTTTATCTGTTTGGATGCCTTTAATAGCAGTAACTTTATTTTGCTCAGTAGGATTATTAAGGTTATATGAAAAATAAATTCTTCTTTATACTATATCTTTTTTTAACAATTTTTATAACTCAGAAATTGTATGCTGAGAATCTAAATATTAAATCAAAAAAAATTCAAATCAATGAAAAAACAGGCATTACAATCTTTAATGAAAATGTTGAGGCGTTTGATGAGAATGAAAACTACATTTCGGGAAATTATGGTGAATACAACAAAAAAAAAGAAATCTTGAGTCTTGCTGGAAAAGTTAAACTTAAAACGAAAGAGGGTTATCAAATTACAACTGAGAATATTTTAGTTGATAATTTAGCGGGTATTATACAGTCAAATGAAAAATCTGTGCTTACCGACCTGGAGGGTAATAAAATTAAAGTTGAAATGTTCAGATATAATAGAGACAATAATATTTTTTCATCTATTGGAGAAATTACTGTTAATGACAAAAATGGAAATAAATATAAATTTTCAGAAATTTATGTTGATGAAAAAAATAAAAAAATTGTAGGTTCTGATTTAAGAGCATTTTTTAATCCAAAGTCATTCGGTGAAAACATTGAGGGTGATCCTAGAATATTTAGTAATAGCCTTTCAATAAGTAAAAATAAAAGTGAAATGGGTAAAGGTATTTTCACATATTGTAAATTTGATAATGATAAGGATTGTCCTGCATGGTCTATACAAGCAAACAAAATTGAACATAATAAATCAAAAAAAACAATAATTTACGATAAAGCAGTTTTAAAAATATACGATTTCCCTATTTTTTATTTTCCTAAATTTTTTCATCCAGACCCTTCGGTAAAAAGACAAAGTGGATTTTTGGCCCCAACACTTATAGATAGCTCTAATCTGGGAACTGGTGTTGTAACTCCATATTTTATAAATTTAGGGATAAATAAAGATATTACATTAACACCTAAACTTTACTATGACGAGCATCCGTTATTACAGGCTGAGTTTAGGCAAGCTTTCAAAGATTCTTTCTTAATTGTTGATACTAGTTATACCGAGGGATATAAAAACTCAACTTCACTTAAAGAGGCGGGATCCAAAAATCATTTTTTTTCAAAATTAAATTATGATTTTATAGATACTGATACTAAAAAAAGTAATTTTATTCTCAATATTCAAAAAGTTTCGCATAGCACTTTTTTAAAAGTATACGACTTAAGTTCAGCTTTGTTTGAAAAAGAGATAGATACTGTTGAAAATTCATTATCTTTTAACTACGAGGATGACGATTCATCATTAGATTTTATGATGGCAAGATTTGAAAAATTGTCAGTATTAGATAATTCTAGATTTGAATATTTATCACCCTCTATGACTTTCAGTAGAGATCTTGATTATTTTGAAGAATATGGGAATGTTAATTTTACCTCAAACTTTAAACTAAGAAATTATGAAGTAGATAAACACACTCAACTATTTGTTAACGATTTTAGCTTTAATTCTTTAAAATGGGTGAATCAATTAGGGTTTAACAGTCAGCTTAAATCTACAGTAAAAAATGTAAATTATAGCACTAAAAATGCTCTTGGTTTTAATAATGATAAAACGAGGTCAGAGTTACATGGTGCAATTGGATATCTTGGAGAGATACCAATGCTTAAAAGAACACAAAATAAAAAATTAATTGAATATTTAACTCCAAAATTTTTGTTAAGGTACTCTCCTAATGAAATGAGAGATTTAAAAAACAATGTAAGGCTGACACCTTCGAATATTTTTAATATGGATAGAATTAATGAGTTAGATATCGTAGAAAGCGGTTTGAGCGCATCAATCGGTCTGACTTATGAAAAAAACACTGTTAATGAAAATAATAAGACAACAAATAAAGACTTCTCTGTTTCTTTAGGTCAAATAATTAATGAAAAAGAGGATAAAGATCGACCGACACCTTTAGATCAACGTTTCTCTGACTTGGTAGGGGAAATATTGTGGGACCCGAGTTCTAAAATTAAATTAAAGTACAACTTTAATTTAGATCAAAATTATGAAACTTTTAATTATAATGAAATAAGTTCAAATTTTTTATATGGACCAACAACATTTAACATTAGCTTTTTGGAAGAGAGAGAAAATATGGGACAGCAAAGATATTTTAAAACTGATTTAGATTATAGCATTAATGACTATAATAAACTGAATATTTCTACCAAAAGAAATTTACTTAAAGACTCTGCAGAGTTTTATAATTTAAGTTATCAGTATGCAATTGACTGTTTTAAAGCCGGAGTTGTGTTTAGAAGAGAATTTTATAATGACAGAGATATAGAACCAGAGGACTCCTTAATGTTTAATTTTAGTATCATACCTTTAACCGATGTCAACTCCCCTAAATTTGAGTAATTATGTTGGTTTATTTTAAAAGATTATCATTAGTTTTAATGATTTTTCTTTATACCTCATTAACTTATCCAAATATATCTAGCACAATAATTTCAAAAGTAGATAATGAAGTAATCACAACAATTGATCTTGAAAATGAAATTAAAACATACTTTATATTAAATAACATAAGTTTTACTAAAAAAAATATAGAAAGTTACAAAAATCAACTTTTAGATGGGATGATAAAAAGACTTGTGAAAAAAAACGAGGTTACAAAATTTAAGATACAAGAGTATGATGAGATAAGATTTAGTCAATATCTTGAACAAATAGCAAAAAATAAAAATTTAGGAATTAGTGGCTTAAAAGATTTATTTGAGAGTAATAAATTAGATTTTGAAAGATTTAAGGATAATTTACGAGTACAATTTAAATGGAACAGATTAATTCTTAATATCTATGCTAAAGAAGTAAAACTAAGTATGAATGAAATTGAAATAGAATTTCAAAAGTATTTATCAGACAGTAAAATCTCAGATGAGGTTTCATATAATATTTCTGAAATAGTAATTAACAATAATGAAATTGATAAATTTCAAGAAATCAAAAGTTTTATTAATCAAAACAGTTTTGAAAAAGGTGTCGCAAAATATAGTGTTGGAGAAAGTGCTATTATAAGCGGTGCAATAGGTTGGCTAAATCAAAGCCAATTAAGTAAAGAGTTTAATGATGAATTAAAAAAATACAAAATTGGAGAATTTACAAAACCCTTAAAAAGAGCAGATAAACTTATTATTTTAAAGATAAATGACAAAAAAATTCAAAAAAGATCTGAGCAAAATTTTGAAAAAGTAAAAAGTGAATTAGTTAATAGGATGCAAAATCAAAAATTAGAATTTTTTTCTATCTCACATTACAGCAAAGTTGCTAGATCTAGCATTATAAAGGTAAAATGAAAAAAATTGCAATCGTTCATGGAGAGCCAAATAGTATAAACTCAGAGATAATTTTCAAATCTTGGTTAAAATTTAAGTCTAATAAAAAAAAAATAATTTTTATTATTGGAAATAAAAGACTTATAGAGGAACAGTATAAGAAACTAAGACTTAAGGCGCAATTCCACGAAATAGATGAGGGTTTTTTACTAAAAAAAAATAAAATAAATATTCTTAACGTGGAGGCTAATTTTAATAATCCTTTTAAACTTAATCTAAAAGAAACAAAAGCCTACGTCTTGAAGTCTATAAAAAAAGCACACAATCTTTCTATTGAAGGTAAGGTAAATGGATTTATAAATTGTCCAATAAATAAAAATATTTTCACAAGTAAAATTGGTGTTACTGAATATATTGCTAAAGAAAATAATGTTTTAGGCAAAGAAGTTATGTTAATTTATAATGATTTTTTCTCTGTAGCTCCTCTAACCACTCATATAAACTTAAAGCATGTGGTAAATAAATTAAGAAAATTGAATATCAGACAGAAAATTATAGAAATAGATAAATTTTATAAAAAAAAATTTGGTAAAGCAGCAAAAATTGCTATTCTAGGATTAAATCCTCACAATGATGAGATGAGAAAATCTTCATTTGAAAAAAAAATTCTTTCACCGTTAATACAAAAATTGCATAATAATGGTCTTAAAGTTGTTGGTCCGCTTTCTGTTGATAATATTTTTTTAAAAAATAGAATTGAATATGACGTTGTGGTGGGAATGTACCACGATCAAGTTCTAGGACCATTTAAGGCTTTACAAAAATTTAATGGAATTAATATTACTTTAGGATTAAAATATTTAAGAGCTTCTCCAGATCATGGAACATCAGTAGACTTAATATTTGAAAGAAAAGCAAATCCTCAAAGTTTGATAAACTGTATAGATTTTTTATAATGAGATATGTTAAAAAATCATTAGGGCAGAATTTTTTGATTGATAAGAATATAATTCAAAAAATAGTAAAAACATCGAGTATAAAAAATGAGCATATTTTTGAAATAGGTCCGGGTACTGGAAATCTTACAAAGAAAATATTAGAAGCAGGTCCAAAAACCTTTTATGCGGTAGAAAAAGATAAAAATCTTTATTTTGATTTAAAAAATCATTCATTTTTCAAAGATAAAGTTTTTCTTATTAATAAAGATGTTTTAAAAATTGATTTTGAGAAAATTTTAAAAAAAAATACTATTATTTTTGGAAATCTCCCCTACAACATTTCAACAAAGATATTAATAAATTTAATAAAATCGAAGTCGTGGCCTCCAAAATACAAAAAACTTATTTTAATGTTTCAAAAGGAAGTTGCAGAGAGAATAAAATCTGACTTTAATTCATCCAGTTATGGCAGATTGTCTATTTTAACAGGGTATAGGCTGTTAATAAAAAATTCTTTTAACATTTCAAAAAACTGTTTTTTTCCTATTCCAAAGGTTGACTCGACTCTAATAGTATTTGAGCCCTATAATTTAAAAAATCACAATTTATCTAGTTTAGAAAAGTTGGAAAAAATCACAAAATTTTTTTTTAATAATAGAAGGAAAATGATAAATAAAGCTGCAAAAAAAATAATCATTTCAACAGACAAAACACTTGAAAAATTGAATATAAAAAAAAATTTAAGGCCTAGTGAAATCAGCAAAGATAAATATTATAAATTGATAAAATACGTCATTTAATCAAAGTCTCAAATGATATTTTGTTTTTGTGAGATTTGATGATATTTTCTATTTGTCTAAAACATAACTCTAAATTGTCATTTAAAATTACATAGTCATATTCGTTCCAATAATTTTTATCTTTATCATAACCCTGAAGTCTTTTTTCAACAGTGTGTTTGTCATCTTGATTTCTACTTATAAGTCTTTTTCTTAATTCCTCCTTATTCGGTGGAAGGACAAAAATTTTAACAAGATTAAGGTCTGTGTACATTGAAAGTTGTTGTGTGCCTTGCCAATCAATATCAAACAAAATATCAAATTTATTATTTAACAATTGTTTAATAAAATTTTTTGATGTTCCGTAATAATTGTCAAATATTTTTGCATATTCATAAAACTCATCATTTTTAATCATTTTTTTAAATTTAATCTCATTTACAAAAAAATAATCTACTCCATTTATTTCATTTGGACGTGCTTTTCGAGTTGTATGAGAAACAGAAATTTTGAAATTTTTATATTTTTGTTGAATTTTTTTTGAAAGCGTTGTTTTTCCTGCGCCAGAGGGCGATGAAAGTATAAGCATCAAATTTTCAACTTTAGAAGATGCGCTCATCTAAAATTAATTATTTGTTTGATTTACTAGCTATAAATTTAATTGCATCACCTACTGTTAGTATCTTTTCTGCCTCGCTATCAGATATCTCTGATCCAAATTCTTCTTCAAAGGCCATTACTAATTCAACAGTGTCTAGGCTATCAGCTCCTAAGTCATCAATAAAACTTGCTTCCTCAGTAACTTTTGTCTCATCAACTCCTAGATGATCTGCAACAATTTTTTTTACTTTTTCTGTTATTTCTTGTGACATATATTAAAGGTTATTAATCTTAATAAATTAATAATTTTGTTTGTCAAGCCATATACATTCCACCGTTGACGTGAAATGTCTCTCCAGTGATGTAATTTGATAAATTAGATGCTAGAAAAGCTACACAATTAGCTACATCTTCGGGTCTTCCTAAATTTCCTGAAGGTATTTTCTGAATCAACATTTTTCTATAATCTTCATTAATATTTTTAGTCATCTCGGTTTCAATAAACCCGGGCGATACACAATTTATATTTATATTTTTTTTTGCATATTCTATGGCTAAACTTTTCGTAAAACCAATTATTCCTGCTTTTGAAGCTGCGTAATTTGATTGACCAAGATTTCCTGTATGACCGACGATTGATGTTATATTAATTATTTTTCCGCTTTTTTTTTTTTAACATTTTTTTTAAAGCGAATTTACACATTAAAAATGTAGATGTAAGATTAATATCAATAACTTTTTTCCAGCTTTCTTCATTTAGACGCAATGAGATGTTGTCTAAAGTAATTCCAGCATTGTTTACTAAAATATCTAAACCATTTAATTCATCAAAGCTTTCATTAATAAAGTCCTCAATTTTTGAATGATCATCAAGTTTAAAAGGTTTTGTTTTAAGAACTTTAAATTCTTCTTGCAATTTATTTAATTTCTCAGTTTTGGTACCTGTTGCTAATACCTCTCCTCCAAATTCAACAAATTTACTTATTAAGCTCTTACCTATCCCGCCAGTAGCACCCGTAACTAAGATTTTTTTACCTTTAAAATTCATCTTTTAATAAGTTTAAATTATCCAATGTATTAATATTAATTATTTTTTTATCTTTTACTATTCTTTTTGCCAATCCTGTTAATACTTTTCCTGGACCAACCTCTATAAATGTTTTTACACCATTATTGCTCATATACTCCATACTTTCTCGCCATCTTACTTTCGAAAAGATTTGTTTAACCAATAGACTTTTAATTGAATTAGGACTTTTTTCTTCTTTGGCAGTGACGTTAGCAACTATTGGAACTTCGAGTTCTGAAAAATTAACACTATTTATTTTTTTTTCCATAAGTTCAGATGCATTCCTCATAAGTGAACAATGAAAAGGAGCACTTACTGGAAGGGTTAAATTTTTAATCTTGGATTTATCAAGAGTTAATTTAAAAAGATTAATTGATTTTATATCTCCACTCACAATTATTTGTCCAATTGAGTTATCATTCGCTATTTCACAAATTCCATCCTTATTTGTATTTTTTATTAAATTTTCTATAGAACTTACATCCGAACCAAGAACTGCGAGCATCCCTCCTTTTCCGACTGGAACTGAATTTTGCATAGCTTTTCCTCTCTCATTAAGTAAAAATAAAGCATTTTCAAAATTAATTGATCCTGACGAAACTAATGCAGAGTATTCACCTAGCGAATGACCTGCAAAATATTTAAAATGTTTTGTTTGGACACCCAATTCTTTTTGTAAAACTAAAAAGTATGAGTAGCTTACAATCATAATTGCAGGTTGAGTATTTTGGGTTAATTTTAATTCTTCCTCTGGGCCTTCTAAGATGATTTTAGAAATTTTTTTTTTTAGAAAATCGTCTGCATCTGAAAATATTTTTTTAACATAATCAAATTGTTTAAATAAATCTGAACCCATTCCAACAAATTGTGATCCTTGACCTGGAAACAATAGTGCTTTCATAATTACAATGATTTTTCACAAATTTATACTATTGTAAATCATAATTTATAATAGTATAAACCCTGCTTTACTATAAATTATGAAGTTTTACGAACAAACTATAATCTTAAAACACGATCTAAGCCCAACAGAGCTTGAGGAATTAACTCAGAAATACAGTGAAATTATTTCAAGTTCTTCTGGAAAAATTCATAAACTAGAAAGGTGGGGACTTATGAACTTTTCAGAAAGAATTAATAATTTAAAAAAAGGCTTTTATATTCACTTAAAATTTGAGGGAAATAAAGGAATACTTGAAAAATTAAAGGACAAAGTTAAATTAGATAAAAAAGTTGTGAGGAACCTTGTGGTAAAATATAACAAATTAGATCTTGATACAGAATATTTTAAGACAAATTAGCATGAAAAGTAGAAAAACTAAATTTAACAAAAGAGGACAAAGTCCACTAGCTAAACTAAGTTTATTTCAAAAAAATGACTTAAGGTTTTCCAAAAAATGTCCTTTTTCCAAAAAAAATGCTGAGGTGATAGATTACAAAAATGTAAAACTTTTAAGAAGATACTTAACTGAAAATAATAAAATATTATCTTCAAAGATTACATCTGTATCGCAAGGAAGCCAAAGAAAACTTGCAGCTGAAATTAAAAAAGCAAAAATTTTAGGATTAATTTAATGGAAATAATTTTGTTAGAAAATATATCTAAACTTGGAAAAATTGGAGAAGTCGTTAAGGTTAAAGACGGTTATGCTAGAAATTATCTATTAGCGCAAGGAAAAGCTCTAAGATCAAATAAACAGAATCTTGATATTGTTGGTAGAAAGAAAGATGAATTAAATAAAAAAGATAACGAGATTAAGAAAAAATTTTTAATGATATCCGAAAAAATTAATAAAAAGATTATTTCTGTTAACAAAGAAACTAAAGACAACGGTGAACTTTATGCATCGATTAAACCCAAAGAAATAGTTTCCCTAATCGAAGAAAAGTTTCAAGTTAAAATTGAACCCTCTTCAATTGAACAAAAAAAAGATATTAATGGGATTGGAAAATTCGAAGTACAACTAAATTTACATGCAGAAGTAAAATCTATATTTACAATTGAGATTAAAAAACACCAAGCTTCCTAATTAACTTCTCCACAGGTTGAAAATTGAGTGAGTAACTTTTACTTTAAAAATAATTACATTCAACTAATTTGTCAAAATGGAGAATGTAGGTCTCAAATTAAAAAAACAAATAAAAGTACCGTCGAATATTGAAGCTGAACAAGCTCTTATAGGCTCAATACTTGTAAACAATGACATTCTCGACGAGATAGCCAATATTGTAAGCGCATCTAAATTTTATGATCCAGGTCACAGGAAAATTTTTGAAATTATAGAAAACTTAAACGCTAAGGGAATGATAGCAAATCCAATAACTATAAAAAATTATTTTGAAAACGATAAAGATAATTCTTTAAATGATGTAGGTGGAACCGAATATCTAATTAAATTAACAAGATTTTCATCCTCTATTAAACAATCTGTGGATTATGCAAAAGTTATTCATGATAATTTTGTGAGAAGAGAATTGATAGAAATAGCTGAAAATATTAATTCAAATGCTAAAACTGAAAACTTGGATATTACCTCAGAAGATATAATTGAAAATTCTGAAAAATCATTATTTGATTTAGCTGAAAGAGGTTCTTTTTCACAATCTTTTTTGAAGTTTAACACTGCATTAGACCAAACGATTCAAATGGCTACTCAAGCGATGCAGAATGATCAGGGTATTGTTGGGGTGCCAACTGGGCTCAAAGATTTAGATGAGAAATTAGGTGGATTACATAAATCTGATTTGGTTATAATTGCGGCGAGGCCGTCAATGGGGAAAACTGCATTAGCCACAAATATCGCTTTTAATGCTGCATTAAAAATTAAAAATGATAACAGAAAATCGTCTGTAGCGTTCTTTTCTCTCGAGATGTCTTCTGAACAACTATCAACCAGAATCTTATCTGAACAAACTAGAATTCAATCTACTGATATAAGGAGAGGCAAAGCCTCAGAGGAACAATTAAATAAGTTTATTCAAACTTCTAGAGATATCTATGATTTACCACTTTACATTGATGAAACGCCAGCGATTACTATCGCAAAACTAAGCAACAGAGCAAGGAGAATAAAAAGGTTATTTGGATTAGACATGATTGTAGTTGATTATATTCAGTTGATGAAGGTAAACTCTAATAAATACGAGGGAAGAGTGCAAGAAATTTCAGAAATAACTCAAGGTTTGAAAGCCTTGGCAAAAGAGCTAAGTGTGCCTGTTCTTGCCTTGTCACAATTATCCAGAGCAGTCGAGCAAAGAGACGATAGACAGCCTCAATTATCTGATCTAAGAGAGTCAGGATCAATCGAACAAGATGCTGATGTTGTTATGTTTATATTTAGGGAAGAGTATTATCTCGAGAAAAAACAGCCAAAAACTGGCACTATTGAGCATGCAGAATGGCAATCTAAAATGAATGACGTTTACGGCTTAGCCGAGATAAATATTGGAAAACAAAGACACGGTCCAACTGGTAAAATTTATTTAGAATTTGAGGGAAAATATACCAGATTTAAAGACACAACAAAAAAATAATCTTATTTTATTTATATTTTTTGATGATATAAAATTAAAAGTCGCTTATGTATCTGAAAATTTATAGCAAAATTATCACTGATTTTTCTAAGTTTACTTTGATAATTTTGGGTTTACTAATTGCTTTTTCAATAAATTTTTCCAAAAATTTTAATTTAGATGCGTCTTCAGACGCTTTGTTGTTAGAGGGAGACGAAGATCTTCAATATTTAAGAGAAATTAATGAAAGATATGGTTCAAAAGATTTCTTATTTTTAACATATTCACCAGTTTCGAGTTTTGTAGATGAAGAAACAATTATTAATATACAACTTTTAAAATCCAAAATTGAAAAACTCTCTTGGGTAGATAGCGTAATCACGATTGTTGATGTTCCGTTATTAAAAAGCAGTGATGAGTCCCTTATGGATAGAATTAAAAATTATAAAACTTTATCCTATCCTGAAATAGATAAAGAAAGAGGATTTGACGAAATCAGAAATAGCCCTATTTATAAGAATTATGTGATCAGTAGTGATGGTAAAACCTCGGGAATAGTTGTTTATCTTAAAGTAGATAAAAGATTAAAAGAATATATTAAACTTAAAAATGAATATTTTTTGCAATCTAAAAATAATGAAAATTCTTTTAATAAAAAGGCTTATAAAATTTTTTTAAGTGAATATGAAGATTATAAAAATTTATATAACAAAAGAAATCATCAAAATATTAATGAAATCAGAGAGATAATTTCAAAATTTGGTAGTAATTCCAAAATACACCTTGGTGGTGTTCCGATGATTGCGGATGATATGATGACTTTTATTAAAAATGACATAACAGTATTTGGATTGGGAGTGTTTGTTTTTATTGTTATTACTCTGTGGTTTATATTTAGAAATATAAAATGGGTTATTATTCCTTTAATAGGTTGCTCTACTTCGGTCATAATAATGATGGGCATTCTTGGGTTCTTGGGTTGGAAAGTTACTGTAATTTCCTCAAATTTTATTGCGCTAATGTTAATACTGAATATGGCGATGAATATTCATTTTTCAGTTAGATTTTTACAAATTGTAAAAGAATTAGGTTATTCCAAAAATCAAGCAATCATTGAAACATCAAGAAAAATGTTTCTGCCTATTTTATATACTGTTTTAACAACTATTTGTGCTTTTTTGTCTTTAGTCTTTAGCGGTATTAAACCTATTATAGATTTTGGTTATATGATGACTTTAGGATTAATAGTTTCAATGTTAGTCACTTTTTTTTTAATTCCATCTTTAATAACATCTCTTTCTAAAGAAAACGAGATTAGTGTGACAGAAAATAACAAATCTAAAATAACAAATGCATTAAGTAAATTTTCACAAAAAAATACTTTTTTGATCCTTGGATCTTTTTTGCTAGTTATTTTTTTTAGTATAAAAGGTATCTTAAAACTCGAAGTAGAGAATAGCTTTATAAATTATTTTGATAAAGACACTGAAATTTATAAAGGAATGAAAAAAATAGACGATGATTTAGGTGGAACTACACCGCTAGATATAATAATTAAATTTCCTTCTAGTAAAGAAAAATCTGACGATGATGAGTTTTCCGAATGGGATGATGACGAAGACGAGTCCAGTAAATCTAAATATTGGTTTACTAGAAACAAGATTGACAAGATTTTAAATGTTCATGATTATTTGGACTCCCTACCTGAAATAGGTAAAGTTCTCTCTTTTGGATCAATAATTAGGGTAGCTGAAGATCTCAATGAAAAAAAATTACAAAGTTTAGAAATCGCAGTTTTATATAGCAAAATTCCTGAAAATATTAAAAAAGAAATAATTAGCCCTTATATTTCTGTAGACAATGATGAAGCAAGGATAAGTGTAAGGATAAAAGATTCTTTGGAGGATTTAAGAAGAAATGATTTGATAAAAAAAATTAAAACTGATCTTAGAGATAAATTAAACCTTAAAGAAGACGAATTTAGGCTCACAGGAATATTAATTTTGTTTAATAATTTACTTCAAAGTTTATTTAAATCACAAATTCTAACATTAGGAGTGGTAATTTTGGGAATTTCTTTAATGTTCTTTATTTTGTTTCGAAATATAATGCTATCATTTATAGGAGTGACTCCTAACTTTGTTGCAGCTTTTTTTATCTTAGGAATAATTGGTTTTGCCAATATACCTTTGGATATGATGACAATTACAATAGCGGCAATAACAATTGGTATAGCTGTAGATAATAGCATTCATTATATTTATAGATTTAAGGAGGAATTTGAAAAAATAAAGAATTATAATCTTACGGTTGAAAGATGTCACAGCACCGTAGGTATTGCGATTTTAAATACCTCTATAACTATTGTCTTTGGGTTTTCAATCTTAATATTGTCGAATTTTATTCCTACTATATATTTTGGAATTTTTACTGGCTTAGCAATGTTGTTGGCATTAATATCAGTTTTAACTTTATTACCTAAGCTTATAATTATTCTAAAACCTTTTGGCAAAGAATTATCTTAATGGGTAATGATTTAATAGAAATTGTTTTAAATAATATTAGTTGGTTTGATTTAGTTATTGCTATAATTTTAATTTATAATGTGTTCCAATGCTCCTTGAAAGGTTTTTCATTGAGTTTTTTATCTTTCTTAAAATGGATAGTTGCATTAATATTGACAATAATATTTGTTCCTAAAATTCAACCTTGGGTATCTACTTATGTAGACTCTCCTTTTATCAATGACTTGGGTTTAGGATTAATTTTATACATATCATTTCTATTTTCACTCATACTGTTAGGTAAGGCTATAAATAGTTCAATGAAATGGACTGGATTCGGCCCAATGGATAAAACTTTTGGTTTTTTCTTTGGTTTTTTTAAAGGTTATATAGTTTCTGTATGCTTATTCTCAATAATTAATTGGTTTTATCCCTTTAATAATTGGAGTATAAAAATTGATGAAGCACTGACATATAATTTTATTAAAAATAGTAGTGAGATTTTAGTCGAAGAATTTCCAGAATACAGAGACTTAAAGGACAGCAAGGAAAAAATTGAAAATATATAAATCAGATAAATTAAGAGAGGAGTGTGGGGTTTTTGGTATTTCAAATCATGACGAAGCATCAGCATTAGTTGCTTTGGGTCTCCATTCTCTTCAACATCGAGGACAAGAAGGTTGTGGAATAGTTTCATACGACGGAAAAAATTTTTATTCAGAAAAAAAACAAGGTTTAGTTGGAGATCATTTTACTAAATCAGATGTTATTAAAAATCTTCCAGGAAACTTTGCAATTGGACATAATCGATATTCTACCACTGGAGAAACCTCACTAAGAAATATTCAACCTTTTTTTGCTGACTTGCACTCTGGTGGTTTGAGTATCGCTCACAACGGAAATTTGACAAATGCAATATCTTTGAGAGATAGTCTCGTTAAAGATGGTGCGATTTTTAGGACTACAAGTGATACAGAAACAATTGTGCAATTAATCGCTAAATCAAAAAGACTTAAAATTTTAGACAAAATAATAGATGCTTTATTTCAAATACAAGGTGGTTACTCTTTAGTGATGATGACTAACAAAAAATTAATTGGTTTAAGAGATCCTTATGGAATTAGACCTTTAGTTTTGGGAAAATTAAAAAACTCTTTTATCTTTGCATCGGAAACTTGTGCTTTAGATATAGTGGGGGCTAAGTATATAAGAGATGTTGAAAATGGAGAAATTGTTGTTGTGGAAGATGGAAAAACAAAAAGTGTCAAACCTTTTCCTAAATTAAAAGCCAAGCCGTGTATATTTGAATACATTTATTTTTCTCGTCCAGATAGTATATTAGATGGTAAGTGTGCGTATGAATATAGGAAAGAATTTGGAAGACAGTTAGCAAAAGAGGCTGATGTTGACGCTGACATTGTAGTACCAGTTCCAGACTCTGGTGTAGCTGCAGCTTTAGGCTATGCAGATGAGTCTAAGAAAAAGTTTGAATTTGGTTTGATCAGGAATCATTACGTTGGAAGAACTTTCATCGAACCTACTCAAAGTATTAGAAGTTTTGGTGTAAAACTAAAACTTAGCTCCACAAAAAGTATAATTCGAGATAAAAAAATTATTTTGATTGATGACTCTCTAGTAAGAGGAACTACAAGTTTAAAAATTGTTAAAATGCTTTATAACGCGGGAGCAAAAGAAGTACATGTTAGAATAGCATGCCCTGAAATAAAATTTCCTGATTTTTACGGTGTAGATATGCCCTCCAAAGAGGAATTACTAGCTCATAATAAAAATAAAGATGCAATGTGTAAGTACATACAAGCTAAGTCGCTTGATTTTTTAAGTTTAGATGGTTTGTATGATGCTCTTGGTAAAGGTAAAAGAAATAATAGCTATCCTCAATTTAGTGATCATTATTTTACTGGAGACTATCCTTTAAAACCAATTGATAAAATTGAAAATTTTGAAGTGAATCAGTTGTCTTTATTGAGTGGAAAATCGTCAAACTAACCTATTGTCACTATTCTATTTTTTTTATCAAAAAAATATAAAAATCCGTCAGCGAAGATTATATCTGATTGAATATTTGTAGGAAGTTGGAATTTTGAAATAAATTCTCCAGTTAAAGCGTCAATCTTTTTTATTTCTTTGGAGGTAAATAAATACAAGGAATTATTAATTAATTTTAAATCTTTAACCGATGTGTCATTATTATTTACTAAGAAACCTTCCTCTTTTTTAATGTATTTGTCTATGTTGTTAGACCATACTAAATTACCAGTAGCCGTTTCTAAAACCAAAATTGTGTTTTTTTTTGTAATCAAAAAAATTAAATCGTTTGATATTATTGGATTTAGAGTTACACTTAAATTTAGTTCCCAAAATTTATAACCACTTTCTACATGGTGTAATGAAATAAGATCCTCTGTTGAGATTAATATCTTATTATTATCTATTATTGAGGGTTTACCTTTAAACGGTGTCTGAGCATTTGAGTCTTTTTTTTTAAAATTTGAAATCCAATTAAGATTTTTATTATTATAATTTATTGAAAATAAACTACCATTTGTATTTAAAAGATAAATATTTTTATCAAAAATTGAGATATTATTTATAAATTTTGATTTATAAATATTATTATCAGTTCCAAAACTCCATATTTTTTTTCCGGAATTTAAATCGAGAACTAGTATTTCATTTTTCGAATTTGCTAAAAATATTTGGTTTAACGAAACTTTAATATTAGAGTTAAATGGTATTTTGAAAAATTTTGCCCAGATCAACTTATTTGACTCTAGATCAATACAATAAACATAACCCAAATTATCAGATATTATTATACTTTGATCATAAACTAAATAAGATAATTTAATTTTAAAATTTTTTATTTTTTTTTTATAAAAATTATATTTTGTTAATTTTCCTGAGTCTTTTGAATAAGTGTAAATTATTCCTTTTGAGTCATTAAAGATAAACTTATCACCTTTTAGCAAAATTTTACGTTGGATTTTTTTTTTAACTATTTTTTTAGTTAATTTATACTCTCCTTTTTCAGAAAAGAAAATATTTGAGGAATTATTGTAATTATTTAAAAATGGATCACTCCAATTGGTGTTTTTTTTTAAATCTGAAAGATAAAGAGATTGCTTTATATTTAGAGGTATTTTTTTTAAATCATGTTGTTTAGTTGTATTTAAAGATTTTAGATCAGCAAAATTAGAGTTATTTTTTTTTATTTTTTGCTCATTCCATATTCCAGTTTTATTATCAAAAGAACATGATAATGTTAGTGGAATTAAAATCAAAAGAAAAATTTTTTTCATTATCAATTTTTAAGTAAGTTTGAGAATTCTTTAGATTTTTCAATTTCATTATTAGTTATGTAGTATTTCTCTAAAAAAGTTATGGCTTTGATCCTCCAAACTGAGTCAGAATTGATAATGGGATTTAATAATTTTAAAATTTCATCCTCATTTATTTCTGAACTTCTAGAAAGATACATTGCTTTTTTTATTTTAAAAAGATCTTTATCGCTTTCACTCATTTGCGAGATACTCAAGATAATATCAAAAAGTTTGATTATTTCATTTTTTGAAATATCTATTTTTTTTTCTAAGATTAAATTTAAGGCCATGGGAGAGTAAAATTTATTTTTTTCATTAATTATTTCTAGCAAAACTTCTTTATTTTTGATTTTTTGGTTTTTTAAAATTTGAATTTGAACAGTATTATATTTTTCTGAAATTTTTATATTTTTTTTTTGTTTAAAATAATCTAATAAGAAATAACTTAAAATAATTATAATTAAAATTATAACGAATATTATCAATATTTTTTTATTGTCCTTTAAAAAACTCTGAATAAAATGCGAATTAGGTTTTGATTTTGTTTCGTCCATAGTTTTTAATATGTATGTTTTTTTTTTGGAAATTTTTCATTTAAAATATCATGTTTATATTTTTTAACTGCTTTTAATATTATTTTGTTTAAATTTAAATATTTTTTTACAAATTTTGGATAAAATCCACTTAAACCTAACATATCATCTGTTACTAAAATTTGTCCATTACACGAGGAAGAAGAGCCAATTCCTATTGTTGGTATTTTTAGTTTACTTGTAACAAATTGAGCAGCGGATTGGGTAAGGCATTCTAAGACTAAAGAAAATGCTCCAGCTTTTTCTATGAGTTTTGCTTCATTTAAAAGTTTATTTTTTTCTGATTTCTTTTTTCCAAATATTCTAAATTTTTTTTTAAATTGGGGTGTATAGCCAATGTGACCCATTACAGGTATTTTAGATTTTACTAACGACTTAATTATTTTGAAGTTCATTAGATTACTCTCAATTTTTACCGCATCACATTTAGTTTCTTTCATTATATATTTTGCATTTTTTTTTGCCTCTCTTATATTCCGATATGTTCCTGCTGGCATATCAACAACCATTAATGCTTTTTTCAAGCCTGCTCGGACTGCTTTTGCGTGATTAATTATAGTTACTAAGGAGACTAAACTAGTATTTTTCATTCCGTATAAAACATTAGCGACTGAGTCTCCTACCAATACTATATCGCAGTTATCATCTAATAACTGAGCATATTTTTTAGAATAAGCAGTCAAACAGACGATCTTTGAATTATTTTTTTTTCTTTTAATTTTTTGGATTTTTTCAAATGACATCTGTTATAATTTAATAAACTTGCTACTCTAACTCAATAGTGCTCGGTGGTTTAGAAGTAATGTCGTAAACAACTCTATTTATTCCTTTTACATTATTAATTATTTTATTCGAGATTTTATCTATAAAATCTTTTGAAAAACTAAAATAGTCGGCAGTCATCCCATCTTCTGAAATAACAGCTCTTAACAAGCAAATATACTCATATGTTCTTGAATCACCCATTACTCCCACGGTTCTGACTGGCAATAATGCAGCATATGCCTGCCAAATCTTATTGTAAAGATTATTCTTAATTAATTCATTTACATATATATTATCTGCTTCTTGAAGAATTCTAATTTTTTTAAGATCAATTGCTCCAATAATTCTTATCGCTAGACCTGGGCCAGGAAAAGGATGTTTTTGACTTATGCTTTTGTCAAGATTTAACGATTTTCCCAATTTTCGGACTTCGTCTTTAAAAAAATCTTTTAAAGGTTCAACTAATTTTAAGTTCATTTTTTTTGGAAGTCCGCCTACATTATGATGAGACTTTATTTTTGATGTTTTACTTCCTGTATAAGACTTACTTTCTATTATATCGGGATAAAGCGTGCCTTGAGCTAAAAATTTTACATTTTTAATTTTGCTAGATTCCTTTTCAAAAATTTTTATAAATAATTTACCTATTATTTTTCTCTTTTGTTCTGGATTTGTAATATTGTAAAGTTTTTTTAAAAAGATTTCAGATTTATTTATTAACTTAATATTAAGTTTATACTTATACTTGAAAATTTTGTATGTTTCCTCGAACTCATTTTTTCTCATTAAACCAGTGTCTACCATAATACATATTAGGTTTTTTCTTATGGCTTTATTGATTAAAAGAGCTACAACACTACTATCTACTCCACCTGATAAGGCGCAAATTACTTTATCTTTTTTAACTTTTTCTCTTATTTCTTTTATTAGTTTATTTTTTTGTGAAAAAACATTCCAGTTTTTTTTTACTTTACAAATCGAAAATAAAAAATTTTTGAAAATTTCATTACCATTACCAGTATGGGTGACTTCTGGGTGAAATTGCACTCCGTAAATTTTTTTTTTGTCATTTTCAATGATTGTAAGTTTAGAGTCTTTAGTTGAAGCAATGATTTTAAAATTATTAGGTAATTTGACAACCGCATCTTCATGACTCATCCAAACAGAATTGTTTTTTTTAAAGAAATTTTTTGTTAACAAAGATTTCTTTTTTTCATATATATGAGCCCTTCCAAATTCTCTTTTTTTTTTGGAGGCTTTTATTTTCCCTCCAAATAATTTTGCTATAAGCTGCAAGCCATAACAAATACCTAAAATTGGAATATTTTTATCTAAAATTTTTATAGGAATTGACTGAAATTTCTGTTTTGTTACGGATGATGGTCCTCCAGAAAATATGATACCTCTTATATTATTAAAATCTTTATATTTTATGAAATCATTAGGTGTTACTATTTCAGAAAAAACCCCTAAATCTCTTATTCTTCTAGCTATTAGTTTTGTTACTTGGGAACCAAAATCAATTATTATAATCCTATTTAATACTCTATCATTAAATTGTTTCATCTACTTCTTTAAAGAGTTTTGTCTAAGCTTTACAAGGTAATCTTTTTTTGTACACATTTTTTCACAAATCAGATTGAATTTATTAATAAGACTCTCGCTTTCTAAAAAATCTGATTTTTTTATTTTAAGTAATATTAGCTCGTAGAGAGCTTCTTCATTTCTCGGATTAATAAGTATTGTTGTATCTAAATTTCTTTCCAATAACTCGTCTTTTTTTTGAATTTTAAAAATTTTAGCTAGATATAAATAAGAAATTTCACTTTTTGGATTACGCACAATTTCTTGTTCAAATTTAAATTTAGCCTCCATATATTTTTTATTTTCATACAATTCAATACCTACGGACAAATAATTATTTTCTGAATAAGATTTTGGATTAAATATAAATAACGATAAAACAATGATAATAATTTTTCTCATAATTTATAATTTCCCTCACTTCCAGTTATTTGTACGCTATGTACTCTACTTTCATAAAAGCCAGCTTTTGTAATTTTTACCATTTTAGCATTTTTTTGAATATCATTTAATTTTCTTGCTCCAATGTATCCCATAGATGATCTAAGTCCGCCTTGAAGCTGATAAATAATTTTTTTTATTGAGCCCTTATATGGGACTCTACTTTCAACTCCTTCAGGAACAAACTTTGAACTTATAGTATGTTTTTTTTGAAAATATCTGTCTGCAGATCCTGAGGACATGGCGCCGATTGATCCCATGCCTCTATAAGATTTAAATAATTTATTTTTAAATTTAAATACTTTTCCTGGGCTTTCATCAGTACCAGCAAATATAGATCCCATCATTATTGCATCTGCACCAGCAGCTAACGCTTTGATAATGTCACCAGAAAATTTAATCCCTCCATCCGAGATAATATTTATTTTTTTCTTCGCCACAGCTCTTTTTACATTGAGGATTGCTGTAATTTGAGGAACTCCTATTCCAGCTACCATTCTAGTAGTACATATTGATCCTGGACCTATACCAACTTTTAAAATATCTGCTCCAACATTATAAAGTTGCCTCGCTGCAGCAGCAGTTGCTATATTACCTGCGCATAAAGGTGTCTTTTTACATATTTTTTTAATTTTTTCTAAAATATCTAAAACTTTTTTACTGTGTCCGTGAGCTGTGTCTACTACTAAAAGATCAATACCCGCGTCTATTAATTTTTTTGCCCTAACTATACTTTCTTTATTGGTTCCAACTGCCGCTCCAACAATTAAATTATTTTTTTTTACTTTTTCAACTTCTTTTATTTGATTATTGATATTTAAATTTCTATGAATTACTCCTATACCACCTAGTCTCGCTAATGAAATTGCCATTTTACTCTCCGTTACAGTGTCCATAGCTGCGGAAAGAAAAGGTAATTTTAAAAATAATTTTTTTGAAAGTTTTTGGCTTAATATTGCCTCTATAGGTAAAACATTTGAATATTGAGGTTCGAGTAAAATATCATCAAACGTAAGGGCTTCTTTTATAATTTCCATATAAACTTATAAACAATTTTTAGAATTTATAAAGTCTTTAATCCTTCGCAATGTAAATAAGTTTCTTTTGAGTTAGAACGGCTTGCAGCTGGTTTAAAAAAATTCACTTTTTTAAATTTACTTTTAGCCTCTTTTCTTACTAAATCAAAATCCTGTCCCATGAATATTTTAGATACCAAATTGCCTTTTTTTTTAAGTGTTTTTACTGAAAAATCTATAACCTCCAGACAAATTGAATTGGTTCTTATACTATCCAAATCTTTATTACCTGTTGTATCAGCCGCCATATCTGAGATAATTACGTCTATCTTGTCTTTAAAATACGATAGAATAAGACTTTGTGTGTCAATTTCCAAAAAATCCATTTTTAAAAATTTTACTTTTTCTATTGGTTCCATAGTTCTAATATCGACAGAGACAATTTTCCCATTAGTTGTAATCTTGCTAGCAACCTGAGACCACCCCCCAGGAAAACTCCCAAGATCCAACAAACTAGTTTTTTTTTTCAAAAATTTATATTTTTTATTTATATCAATTAATTTGAATGCAGCTCTAGATCTGTAACCTAGAAATTTTGCTTCCTTAAAATATTTATCTCTATGTTGCTTAATTATCCAATTTTTTGAACTTTTATTTTTTTTCATTAAAGAATGTCTTCATGCTCGTCCTCTATTTCATCTTGCTTATTTCTTTTTTTTGAAAAAAAAGTGTAGGATGATATTGGTACTGATAACATGTAAGTCAGTCCAAAAATGACAAGTGTTTCAAAAGTAAAAAACATTAATGAAACTAAAGATATACCCGCAGCTAATAAAATGAAAATTGTTAAAGAGGGTTTAATTTTTATCTTTTTTAATGAATATGTTGGAATTTTACTTATCAAAAGTAAGGAAACAAAAATAGTAAGCCCTGGTGTAATAATTTTTAAGTCAATGAAGTTACTAAATTCAGATAATTCATTTATAAGTGGCATTAAAATTAGTATTGCCCCAATTGGTGATGGTATTCCCTCAAAATAATTTTGCTTCCACTCCTGGCTACTATTATATTTTGTCAAATTAAACCTCGCTAATCTAAGCACGCAACAAACAGAAAAAATTAGTGTTATGGCCCATCCAATTTTTCCGTACTGGTTTAAAGTCCAAAAATATATAATAAAAGCTGGAGCAATACCGAAGCTTACAAAATCTGTTAATGAGTCCAACTCTTTACCAAAATCAGTTGTGGCTTTAATAAGCCTTGCAATTCTCCCATCTAGTGCATCTAAAATTGAAGCTAAAAGTATAAAAACTACTGCTAATTTAAAATTAAGATCTAAGGAAAATTTTATTGAGCTTATTCCTAAACAAACACCAGCAATAGTTAAAAGATTGGGAAGAATATATCTTGTTTTTTTTGATGGTACGATTTTAAATTTTTTCTTTTCCATTATTTTTTAGCTAATAAACTTTCACCTGCACTTACATTTTGTCCTTCTTTAGCTAATACGGTAAAATTTTTAAAGTATAAGTCTACTCTACTTCCAAATCTAATCATTCCAATCCTTTCCCCTTGTTTTAATAATTGATCTTTACTTACCTCACAAACAATTCTTCTTGCTATTAAACCAGCGATTTGAACTATTAATATTTCATCGTTGTTATCAGAATTTACCTTATAATAGTTTCTTTCATTTTCATCACTTGCTTTATCTAATGATGCGTTTAAAAACTTACCTGGTTTGTAAAAAATTTCATCAATTTTTCCCGTAATTGGTATTCTATTAACATGACAATTAAAGACATTCATAAAAATACTTATTCTTACAAACTTCTCGTTATCTAAGTTTAATTCTTTAGGGCCATTCGTTTCAATGATTTGGGTTATTAAACCATCAGCAGGGCTTACAAGATAAGAATCGTCATTAATTGGAACACGATCTGGATCTCTAAAAAAGTAATAAACCCAAATAGTTGTTAATAATAAAATAAATGCTAGAAAATTTGAAAATAGCCAAACTATAAATGTTAATATTATAGATATTGCTAAAAACTTGTAGCCTTCTTTGTGAATCTTCGGAAAAATATTATTTATCATAATGTTAATAAAGTTTGATAATTTTCATTAATATGTATAAAAATCGATCATAATCAATTTGTTTTTATGGCTAAAATAAAGGTTAAAAACCCAATAATTGAGTTAGATGGTGATGAAATGACCCGGATTATTTGGTCATTTATAAAAGAAAAGCTCATTAAACCTTATTTAGAAGTTAACTTAAAATATTATGATTTGGGCATAGAGAATCGAGATAAAACTGGAGATCAAATTACAATAGATGCAGCTCAAGCCATCAAAAAATATGGTGTTGGAGTAAAATGTGCAACTATAACACCAGACGAAGCGAGAGTGGAAGAGTTTAAATTAAAAAAGATGTGGAGATCTCCTAACGGCACTATAAGGAATATTTTAGGTGGAACAGTTTTTAGAGAACCAATCATTTGTAAGAACGTTCCTAAACTAGTTCCTGGTTGGACCCAACCAATAGTGATAGGAAGACATGCTTTCGGCGATCAATATAGAGCTACTGATTTTCTAATACCAGGTGCAGGAAATTTAGAAGTTAAGTGGACTTCAAAAGATGGAAAAGATAAAAAAGAGTTTAACGTTTTTAATTTTCCTGGATCTGGAACGGCTCTCACAATGTACAATCTAGATGACTCTATTAAAAATTTTGCAAGAGCTTGTTTGAATTACGGTCTTGGAAGAAAATGGCCAGTTTATTTATCAACAAAAAATACAATTCTTAAAGCGTACGACGGAAGATTTAAAGATCTTTTCCAAGAGGTATTTGAACAAGAATTTTCTGATAAGTTTAATAAAGCTAGTATTACCTACGAACACAGATTGATTGATGATATGGTAGCATGTGCCATGAAATGGAATGGTGGATATATCTGGGCATGTAAAAATTACGATGGTGATGTTCAATCAGACACTGTTGCACAGGGATTTGGATCTTTAGGACTCATGACTAGTGTACTGATGACACCTGATGGCCAGACAGTAGAGTCAGAGGCGGCCCATGGAACTGTGACTAGACATTATAGGATGCATCAACAGGGAAAAGAAACTTCTACAAACCCAATAGCATCTATTTTTGCATGGACAAGGGGTTTGGCTCATAGAGGAAAGCTTGACAGGAATGAAGAACTGATTAAATTTTCAACTAACGTTGAAGAAGTATGTATAAAAACAGTTGAGAGTGGTTTAATGACAAAAGATTTGGCAATTTTAATAGATAAATCAAATAAATTCTTAACAACAAATCAATTTTTAGAAGCTATTGATGGGAATTTAAAAAAGAAACTTAATTAATTTTCTTTGATATCTCTTTAAAAGCTTCCTCAATTTTTTCTTTATATATACCTCCTGCTTGAGCAAAATCTTTTCTTCCACCACCCCCTCTTCCACCTAAAATACTTGATGCAGATTTTACCAGATTGACAGCATCAAATTTGAAAGTCAAATCTTGAGAAATCCCCACAGCTAAACCTACCTTATCTTCAAATATAGCAATACTGACTACAATTCCTGATTTAATATCTTTTTTTCCTTGATCGATTATACTTCTTAATTCTTTTGGAGGAAAATCTTTTAAAATTTGTTCTCGAATCAATATGTTTCCAATTTTTTTATCTTTAATTATATTTTTACTTTTATCATTTTTAATTTTTTCAATCTTTGCTTTACTTAATTGTTTATTCAAATTTTTTAAATTTTCAGATAAATCTAAATTTTCTTTACTATTAGGTATGATTTTTATATTTTGAAGTTCTTTTTTGACTAGTTCGATTTCATTTTTAAGATTAGTCATCTTCTGAAACTCACCTATCTTTTGTATCTTTTCAAATTCCTCTAATTGCTTATCTCTTAAGGCCTCAACTCTCCTTACTCCTGATGCAATCGATGATTGGCTTATAATTTTAAACTTTCCAACCTCTTTTGTATTTTTAACATGTGTTCCCCCACACAATTCAGTTGAAAAAAAACCATTATTTTCCTTTCCCATAAAAACCACTCTTACTTCCTCCCCGTATTTTTCTCCAAATAATGCTAAAGCACCCATACTTACAGCTTCTTTTGGTGTCATTATTCTTGTTTGTACCTCTGAAGATCCTTCAACTATTTTGTTGACTATATTGTTTATCTTTATCATTTCTTCTTCCTCTATCGGTTTATTGTGGCTAAAATCAAATCTCAGTCTTTCAGGGGAGACTAATGATCCTTTTTGTGTAACATGCTTTCCAAGAGTCCTTCTTAAAGACTCGTGTAATAAATGAGTAGCTGAATGATTTGCCCTAGAGTTTTTTCTTTTTAAAAAGTCTATTTCTAAATTAACATTTTGCCCAATTGATACAGATCCTTTTTCAATTTCTCCATAGTGGACAAATAAATTTCCCATTTTTTTTTGAGTATCATGAACTTTTATTTTACAATTTGAATTAAAAATATAACCTTTATCACCAACTTGACCACCTGACTCTCCGTAAAATGGAGTTTGATTTGTTATGACCTCTACTTTGTCGCCGGTGCTAGCCAAATCAACAAATTTGCCATTTTTTGAAATTTTTATTATTACCCCTTCGGCCTTATCAAATTCATAACCTAAAAATTCAGTAGGCTTGAGTTCCTCTCTAACTTTAAACCACCTTTCCTCGACGGACTTATCTCCCGATCCTTTCCAGTTGGCTCTAGCCAAAGCTTTGCTTTTTTTCATCTCTTTCTCAAAGCCAACGTTATCAACCTTGATATCTTTATCTCGTAAGATGTCGGCAGTGAGATCTAGGGGAAAACCATAGGTATCATATAATTTAAATGCTGCTATACCAGGGAGAGTTTTATTTTGAACTTTATTTAAATTTTCATTAAGTATTTTCATTCCTCGTTCTAAAAGAGAGGAAAATTTTTCTTCCTCATTTTTAAGTGTTTCAACTATTAAATCTTTACCGTTTATTAATTCGGGATAACTATTCTTCATTTCGTTTAATAAAACTTCAAAAATTTTATAAAAAATAGGATCTTTGCTGCCTAAAGAATGAGCGTGTCTCATTCCTCTTCTCATAATTCTTCTCAAAACGTAACCTCTACCTTCGTTAGAAGGTAATATTCCTTCAGCAATTAAAAAACTGCTTGCTCTAAGATGGTCGGCGATTACTCTGTGACTAGCTATTGTTTTATTATTAATTGTGGTTTTTGTGATATCAGATGAAGCAGCCATAATTTTTTGAAAATGGTCTATTTTGTAATTATCATAAGTACCTTGAAGCGCTGCTGTCATCCTTTCAAGGCCCATGCCAGTATCTACTGAAGGTTTTGGTAAATCAATTCTTTTTTCTTTTGATATTTGTTCGTATTGCATAAACACAAGGTTCCAAATTTCTATAAATCTGTCACCATCTTCGTTTGGACTTCCAGGAGGTCCGCCTTTTAATTTGTTACCATGATCATAAAAAATTTCAGAACATGGGCCACAAGGTCCTGTGTCTCCCATCGACCAAAAATTATCTGCTGTTGAGATTTTGATAATCTTATTATCATTTAACCCAGCTATTTTTTTCCATAAATTAAATGCGTTTTCATCCTCATGAAAAACTGTAACCAATAATTTTTCTTTCGGTAGGCCGAAATCTCTAGTCAGCAAAGTCCATGCGAGTTGAATAGCTTGTTCTTTAAAATAGTCTCCAAATGAGAAATTTCCCAGCATCTCAAAGAAAGTATGATGTCTAGGTGTATAACCAACATTTTCTAAATCATTATGCTTCCCGCCTGCTCTTACACATTTTTGAGAGGTGGCTGCTTTTGTATATGTTTTTTTTTCCAATCCAGTGAATACATTTTTAAACTGAACCATTCCTGAATTGGTAAACATAAGTGTTGGATCATTGTTAGGGACTAAATTACTAGACTCAACAATATTATGATTGTGTTTCCTAAAATACTCTAAAAATTTTTTTCTTACTTCAGCAAGTAAAATTTGACTCATGTATTATTAAATACAGATATTTATAAGGTTGTCTATAATAGAGATTATCCAGTTTTTTGCTGTTCGTTGTCAACTACTAAGCAAATTTCTGACTTTGTTAAGAATCTTTGGCCAGTTCCATTATCTAAAGAGAACATTCCGCCAATACCAGCGACTGCATCAATTGTTAAATCGGTATGTTTCCACTTTTCATACTGATCTCCATTCATGTAGAAAGGCACCCCGCCAATCTCGCCTAATTTTATGTCATTATCTCCAAGAGGAAATTCTCCCTCTTTAAAGCACATTGGGGCGCTACCGTCGCAACAGCCTCCTGACTGATGAAACATCAAGTTTTTCCCATACTTTTCTTGAAGCTTTGATAAAAGACCCAAAGCTGAATGTGTTGCTGAAACTTTCATTTTCCTATTACGGCCCATGATTAAGAATCATGGGCCACTATATATTATCTATTAAAAGAAGCCCAATTTTTTCTCAGCATAAGAAACGTGTAGGTTCTTATTCTGTCTATAATGGTTAAGCATCATTTTATGAGTTTCTCTTCCAACTCCTGACTGTTTATAACCTCCGAATGGTGAGTGGGCCGGGTAAGCATGATAGCAATTTGTCCACACTATTCCTGCTTTGATACCTCTTCCCATTCTATAAGCTATATTTCCATTTCTTGTCCAAACACCTGCTCCTAAACCATAAAGTGTATCATTCGCAATTTTTAGTGCGTCTGATTCGTCTTTAAATTTAATAACAGATACAACCGGACCAAAAATTTCTTCCTGGGAAACTCTCATATTATTTTTAGCCTCAAAAATAGTTGGTTGAATGTAATTACCCTTTTCTAAACCACTATTTAGATTAGCTTGAGCTCCACCTGTCAGAACTTTCGCGCCTTCTTTTTTCCCTAGATCAAGATAAGATTTAATCTTTTCCATTTGTTCTACAGAAGCTTGCGCTCCAATCATAGTTTCCATTTTTAATGGGTTGTCTTGGACTACAGCTTTAGTTCTTTTAATACATTTTTCCATGAATTTATCATAGATAGACTCTTGGACTAATGCTCTACTAGGACAAGTACATACTTCTCCCTGATTAAGATTGAACATAACAAAGCCTTCAACACACTTATCTAAGAAATCGTCATCTTTTGCCATAACGTCTTCAAAGAAAATATTTGGTGATTTACCACCAAGTTCCAAAGTAATTGGAATAATATTTTGTGCTGCGTATTGCATAATTAATCTTCCAGTAGTTGTTTCACCAGTAAATGCCATTTTAGCAATTCTTTTTGAGGATGCTAAAGGTTTTCCAGCTTCTAAACCATAACCACTTACTAAATTAACTACACCTGGAGGAAGTAAATCACCAATTAATTCCATCATTACCATAATGGATGCAGGTGTTTGTTCCGCAGGTTTTAATACAACACAATTTCCAGCAGCAAGTGCAGGAGCCAATTTCCATGTTGCCATTAATAATGGAAAATTCCATGGAATTATTTGACCTACCACACCTAGTGGTTCAGGTATATTGTAAGAGTATTGAGAGTTACTTATTTCTGCAACTGATCCTTCCTCGGCTCTTATTACTCCAGCAAAATATCGCCAATGGTCAACAACAAGTGGCAGGTCAGCTGCCATACACTCTCTTATTGGTTTACCATTATCTAAACATTCTGCTACAGCTAACATATTTAGATTTTGCTCAATTCTATCAGCAATTTTCATCAATATATTTGATCTTGTTGTGATGTCAGTTTTTCCCCACTCTACAAAAGCTGTGTGAGCTGCGTCTAAGGCAGCCTCAACATCTTTCTCATTTGAACGAGGAACTGAACAGATAACTTCATTTGTTATTGGAGTCGTATTGTCAAAATATTTTCCAGATTTTGGCTCTACAAACTTACCATTAATATAATTTCCGTACTTAGACTTAAAAGGAAATTTTACTTTTAAATGAGAGGTATCTAACTGCGATGATAACTTTGAGCTCATTGATTTTTGTGTGCTCATTTATCCTCCTTTTTTTTTTAAACACAATTAAAACCAATATTTTCCAAGATGTACACAAATATTTTTTATAATTATTTGATTAATACTAAATGTAGATTAAAACAATCTAAAGTTGATTTTTCATGGGAAACGGGAGACTGAAATCTCCCGTTTTCAATTTGATGGCTTTTGAATTATTCTTCTTCTTTTTTATCTTTGCTTTTTTCGTTGGGGGATGGATTGCCCTCCAGTTCTTTACTAATTGCTGATGCTTGATCTCGAATTATTTTTTCAATTTCTGTTGCAACATTTGGATTTTTTTGTAAGTAAACTTTTGAGTTTTCTCTTCCTTGACCAATTTTTTCACCTTTATAAGCATACCAAGCTCCAGACTTTTCTACTACTCCGGCTTTGGTACCTAAATCGATCAACTCTCCTAATTTACTTATGCCCTTTCCATACATTAAGTCAAATTCAACAACTTTAAACGGTGGAGCGACTTTATTTTTAATTACTTTTACTCTTGTTGAGTTCCCGATAATTTGATCTTTTTCTTTTATCGCTCCTATTCTTCTAATGTCCATTCTTACGGATGAATAAAATTTAAGAGCATTTCCTCCTGATGTGGTTTCAGGATTACCGAACATTACACCAATTTTCATTCTTATCTGATTAATAAATATTACCATAGTATTTGATTTAGACACTGACCCGGTAATTTTTCTTAAGGCCTGACTCATTAGCCTTGATTGTAAGCCCACATGGTGATCTCCCATTTCACCCTCTAACTCTGCCTTTGGTGTTAACGCGGCCACTGAGTCCACTACCAGTACCGAAATTGAACCCGACTTAATAAGTGTATCAGTTATTTCTAATGCCTGTTCTCCAGTATCTGGTTGTGAAATTAAAAGTTCCTCGGTTTTGACGCCGAGTTTTTTTGCATAAACTGGATCCATTGCATGTTCTGCATCTACAAATGCACATATTCCTCCTGCTTTTTGCGCTTCTGCAACCACTTGTAAGGCTAATGTTGTTTTTCCAGAGGATTCTGGTCCATAAATTTCAATTATTCTTCCTTTAGGCAACCCACCTATACCTAATGCTAGGTCTAAGCTCAATGAGCCCGTTGAAATAGCTTCTACGTCTAAAGCTTGTTGTTGTCCAAGTCTCATTACTGAACCTTTTCCAAAATTTTGGTCTATTTGGGAAATGGCAGCTTCCAATGACTTGTTTTTTTCTTTCAATTCTTGTTGTTTTTTACTGTCAGTTTTAACTACTTTTAAGTTATTTTTTGTCATGATTTATCCTTTTTTGTTATTCGAATCATAGCTATAAATGTACACATTTTGTTCTTTTAAGCAAGTATTTAAAAAATATTGTTTTTAGATGTTTTTTACGGTGTTTATATCTAATTTGCCAATTTCTTTAAGAAGCTCAAATTGAGAAATTATAAAGTTCCTTTGTGCTCGAGCATTTGAAATTCTTGCATCCAATAGCAAACTCCTAGATTGGATTAATTCAAGAGTAGTTCTATTACTTCCAGAATCATACTCGAGAGTGATGCCTTCGTTCGCTATTTCAGCTGCTTCAAGTTGAGATTTGGTGGCCATCAATACACTTTCTGAAGATTTATAATTTGACCAAGCATTGGTAGTTTTGGATTTAGTCTGATTTTTCAGATTTTTGAAGGTCAGTTTTGCTTGCTTGTTTTTAAAGTTAAATTTTTTAATGGAAGCTATATTTTCTCCTCCCTTTATTATTGGCCAACTTATCTTAGCTTCAACTTTTTCCTGATCAACTTGATCGATTGTCAAACTAGTCTCGTTTGTTTCAGATTTTGTAAAGTTAAGCGAAGCTTTCGGTGATAATTTTGCTTTTTCTATAGCCAAGTCTTTTTCTGCTATTAAGCTATCTATTTCAGCCATGAGAAATTCTGGATTATTTTTTAAAGCTTCTGATAATGCCTCTGATAGCGTTTTTGGTAGTTTTAATTTAAAATTTTTATTTTTTGATAAACTATTTATCAAAGGTGGTTTAAGACCTACTATTTTTTCAAAATTTATTTTAACATTTTGTAATTCGGTGTCCGCAATAATAAGATCGGCATTTGCTCCCGCCAAAGAAGACTCTGATTGAGCCAAATCTGTAAGGGTAATTTCTCCTTTTTGTAACCTTACCTTGTCAGACTCTACTTGTCTCTCAAAAAGAGAAACGTTATCGATATTAAAATTTTTAGTATCACTCTTTAATATCAGATCGTAGTATACTATGGCTGTATTTAAGATTGTTTCTTGCTCAACTTGTTTTAATTTTGATGAAGATCTTTTTACTTGAAGCTCAGATTTTTTATAGGAATTGTAGCCTTTAAATCCTTGAAAGATTTTTTGTTCTACATTTATCGATTTTGATTGTGTGTCTAAATTTGAGTCAGCCAAAGGTGCTCCAGAATTATCAGTTCTGTTAGTAGATTGTAAGCTAGATTGTTTGCCCTCAATAGTTAAGCTTGGTAAAAATTCGCTTTTTGAAATATTTATATTTTGTTCTACAGCTTTAAAATTTTCTCTCTCAGCGTTTAATTCAAAGTTTTTGTTATAAGCTTCATTAATGTAAAAAGATAAGTGATTTTCTGCATTTAGATAACTAAATTCAAAAAGAAGTAAAAAAAAAATTAGTATAAATTTTTTCATTTGATTTTGATTGATTTAAGTTTATGTTTTGCATCAAGTTTAATCACAACGTCAGCATATTTTTGCGTCTGAGATATCATTTTTTTTGTTATTCTTTCATAAAACATTATAAATTCCCTTATTTGTTTTTCACCCATAATTTTGTTTCTTGAAGATTTTGCTTTTAATTTACTCTCTTGCAATAATCTCCATTTAAAGACGTATTTGAAGCTAGGAATTTTTAAGAAAATTAGTCTATCTATCATATCAAAAATTTTTTTGTAATTATTTTTTAATTCTTTGTTCACAGTTTTTCTCCAGATCATTTTTTTGTCTTCTTTTTTTTCTAACAAATTTATTGGTGCTTTTATATCTGAATTTTTGAATGGTGTCGCTCCTACGCACCAACCTTCAAAAATGATAATATCAGGTTTTTCTTTAATTAAGGACCATTTTTTTTTTGGTAATCTATTATCTATTGATTTATCAAATTTAGGAATATAGAAATTTTTGAAATTTTTACTTTTTAAATTTTTTATATGATATTGAAGTAATTTTGTATCATGAGTTCCGGGTACACCTCTTGTTAGAAATAACTTACTTGTATTTTTTGATAACTTTTTCCTGGACTTAATTGTTTTATAGTAATCATCTATAGAAAAGTTGATAACTTTTAATTTATATTTTTCCTCTAAAAGAATTTTTAAAATTTTTGCAATCGTTGATTTACCTGAGCCTTGAGCACCTGATAGACCAATTAAATTACTTTTCTTATCTTTTTTATATTGATGAAAAATATATTTACAAATAGGCAGATAAAACTTTTGAAGCTGCTTGCTTTTATCTAAAAAGGGCTCCCCTTTAACCTCTTGAGATTTTAGAAAATTAAAATATTTTTTCTTGATTTTCTGAGTTTTCAAACTATCAAGTATCATAACGTTATAAATTTTATTTATTAAAGTTTTTTAGAGCATCTTCAAGATATTCTAGTCTATCTTGACCCCAAAATAATTCATCTTTAAAAACATAAGTAGGTGCTCCAAAAATATCTTGATCGACTGCATCTTTTGAATTCTTTTTATAATGATTATCGGTTTCATCTGATAATGCTAATTTTTTTATTTCTACATAATTAAGATTTAAATTAACACAAATCTCTTCAAGGATTTTATAATCTGAAATATCTTTTTCTAACGACCACAAATATTTTAAGCACATATTGCTAAAGTTTAATTGATCCCCCAACTTAGCTGCAGCAATAACGAACTTCGCTGGTAAGTGCGGGTCAGAAGGTGGAAAAAATTTTGGCTGCTTATTTATAGGTATATTTAATTTTTTACCAATACGCTCTATTTCTAATAACCTGTATTTTTGTCTAGATGGATGTCGTTTTGGGATTGGTAAACCTCCAGTTTTAGTAAAAACTGTTCCTACTAAATCAAAAGGTTTTTCAATTACATTAATATTATACTTTCTGATTAAAGATGAAAAACGCTCAGTTCCTAAATAAGAAAATGGTGATGCTATGCTGAAATAATAATCAATTTTCATAAGTTTTTGTCTATTAAACTATTCAAAGTACATTACGCATGTTTAGCCATATCCACAAGACATCAAAATTCACTAAAAATGTTCTTGTTTTGATTCACTTTTGATTCATTAAGGGACTCGAAATACAACCTCAGTTTGTTAAAAGGGTTTAATTACTGATATGTTTGTTTCTGCAGAAACCAAATCCTCAATTTTTTCTCTTTTTGAAATTAAAAATATTAAAAAATTAAATAAAACTAAAAACAATATAATCAGAATCCAGATAAAACCAATAAAATCTTTTAAAATTAAAGTGAGAAATAATAAAATTATTGATCTAATTAAAACTAGAAATTTAAATGATGCCATTATAGCAAGAGAGTGTATTACTAATTTGAACAAACTCATTTTTGATGGTCCAAAATACCTTATACCTCTTATAGATTTTATTTCACTTAAATTAGAAATATTTTTTTTTATAGAGCCTGAAAAACTACTCCACGTTGTTGAGCTATTCGATAAAACTTTAACATCTTGAAAAGTTAAACAACTAAAGTTTCCAAAATAAATTTTTTTCCCAGTAAATAATAATGTTAAAGTTTTATGAATTTCATACAATAGTTTAAAAAAAAGTCCTTCGGATCTTTTTATTCTTCTGGCAACTACTGATTTGTTTTCAAATTCAATAGATTTATTCAACAAATCTCTGATTTCCTCTGGTCTGTCCTCTCCATCTCCATCCATTACTATAACATGATCAAATTTTTCATTATTAACAAGGTGTCTCAGGCCAACTGCATTGCACCTTGCGTGTCCAATATTTTTTTTAAGATCTATAATTTTGAAATGATTAAAATTATTTGGTTTTTTAAAGCCTTCTAAAACAACTGTAGAGCAATCATTGATTACTAAGCAATTAAACTCGACATTTTTAATACTTTGTATTTGTATATTAATATTTTTTAGAAGTTCTTTAAGCGAGTCCCAATCATTATACACTGGAATTAAAAAAAAAAATTTTTTCATCTTCTTCCAATCATGCAGAAACCTGTAGGTCTTATTGTACCGTATTCGCCTGGGCAAATTTCTTTTAAAATTTTTGGATTTCCTGCATATATTACGCCACCCACCTCTTTAAAATTTTCTAAATTATTTAAGCTTTTAAACCATTTTGGTCTAGATCCTAAATGGTAAGATAAATTTCCAGCTACCCATTCATCTCCAACAACAACAGAAATTTCATTTTGGAAATTTTGGTTCCACTTTCTCTGAACTAAGTCAGCTATCTCTCTGCCGGGATAATCAGTTCTTTTAGTTTTGTCAAATGAAGAAATACTAAAATATATAATTGGAGACAGCAGGAATAAAAATAAAACAGTTACAAAGAAATTTTTAATATTATTTAAGTTAATATTTTTTTTGTAATAATAAATTATTAGTAGAGGTAAAAATAAATAAAAAGGTGTCATCCACATTGTTCTTATATTAGCGCCTGACACAAAAGATATGATTAACATTACTGCAAAAGGAATTAAATTAATCGATAATAAAAAATTTAATTTTTTGTCTTTTCTATTCAAAAAAATTTTTTTTTTCTTAATAAGTATGACAGAATAAATTAAAACTGGTAACAAAATAATAATTTGTTTTATCAAAAAAATTAGCGGATTTTTAAAATGATTGATTAATCCTTGTTCGCGCAAATTTGTTCTATCTAATCCATATTGAATTGAAGAAAAATTATTTTGAAATAGCCAATAAATATGAGGTGAAATTAAGATTAAAAATACCATTATTGATATGAAAATTTCTGGGTCAAATTTTTTATAATCTTTTAAATTATTAATATAATAAAAAATTATAGCTATTATTAAAAATAAAAAAAGATATTTTGACAAAAAACCTAAGGATGCAAATAGGCCAAAAAGAAACCAATTATAGATTTTTTTTTCATTAAAGCTTTTCCAGCTATATAAAACAGTAAGTGACCAAAAAGGTAACTGACAAACATTTACATTAAATTCTGGAGTTGTAAAATTTAAGAAATAAATTCCAGATAACATCAAAACTGAAATAAATGCATATATATCTTTTTTTAAAAATTCTTTAGAAAGTTTCCATACAACTATAATTGTAGTTATTGTAAAAATTTGACTTAGCATATAATAAGCCCAATCATTTGACCCAAAAATATAGAATACTATTTGTACTATAGCAGCACTTAAAGGCGGGTGTTTGTCAAATCCCCATTCCAAGTTACTTCCCCAGGCTAATGCCTCTATAGTATCAAGCGGTAAATTAGTATTTGAAATAGAGGGTACCAAAGTCCAGATTAAAAAATGAGAGATCAAATAAGCAGCAAATAGATTAATAATATTATTTTTCTTAGTCATATTTATAAAGTATTACAATTATTAATGTATTGACACGGTAAATTTCAATCATATACTCCCATTTTTTAAATATGCCAAAAAAAATTACAAATTTAAAAAAAGGTCATTCAAAAAAATACGCGCCAAATGACAAAGAAAAGTACATGTGCGCAAAACAAAAGAAGTTTTTTACAAATGAGCTATTAAGATGGAAAAGAGATATAGTAAAATCCAATACCTTAAGTAATATTTTGAATTCTGGTGACGACAATGTTTCTTCAGCGGATATGGTAGATCAAGCAACATCTCTTACAGATAAATCTGTAGAGATGAGATCTTTAAATAGAAGTCGTAAACTCATTAGCAAGATTGAGTCGGCATTGAAGAGGATTAAAGATGGTACTTACGGGTTTTGCGAAGAAACAGGTGAGCCTATCGGTTTAAAAAGATTAATTGCAAGACCTATTGCAACTTTGTCATTGGAAGCTCAAGAAAAACACGAAAGGAATGAGAAAGTTTTCGTAGATAATTAAACTTTTGGAATTTGATCTCCTTTTTTTAAAAGATCATAACCTCTTTTAACAGCCTCTCTTTCAGAAATTATTTGGTACCATCTTGTTAAATTTTTAAATTTTTTCAAACCAATGTCATGCCACTCGTGTCTTGCAATCCATGGAAATGTTGCGATATCAGCAATTGTATATTTATCACCAGCAAGAAACCTAGTTTCGGCTAGTCTTTCATCTAAATCTTTATAAATACTCTCGCTTATTTTAAAATATCTTTTTTCACCAAATTCACTTTTACCAGGATTATAATGATGAAACTGATGATGTTGTCCTAACATAGGTCCTATATAAGCCATCTGACCCATTAACCATTGATTTATAATTGTTCTTTGGCATTCTTCATAAAATTTTCCACTTTCTTGTCCTAAATAGATCAAGATTGCTCCAGACTCGAAAAGACTTTTCTTTTTTTTATGATCTATAATTACTGGTATTTTACTAAAAGGACTTATTTTTCTAAACTTAGGTTCAAATTGCTCATTTTTAAAAATATTTATTTTTGTAACCGTATAATTAAATTTTATCTCTTCTAACATTATTGAAATTTTTTTACCGTTTGGCGTATCAGCGGTAAGCAGTTCAATCATTTTTTCCAAGTCTATCCTTAATTTTTTTAGAAGATGTTGTGAATTCAAACTTATATTTCTCATTGGGTCTCGCTCTTTTGAAACATTCTACTGAGGAAAGTGCTGCTTCATGAAAGCCTGATAAAATAAGTTTTAGTTTACCAGGATAAGTGCAGATATCTCCAACAGCAAAAATCCCTTTTTTATTTGTTTCAAAATTTTTTGGATTCACTTCGATTGTTTTTTTATTCATACTAAGCCCCCACTCAGCTATTGGGCCAAGTTTCATTACTAATCCAAAGAAACTTAAAATCACATCTGTCTTGATAGTTTCTGATTTACCATCTTCAAACTTAATAGTAATAGATTTAATCTTTTTATCTCCATCTATTTTTTCCAGTTGACCAGGAGTTTTAATTGAAATTTTTCCATCATTTTCTAATTTCTTAATTTCTGACAATGTATGCGGCGCACCTCTAAATTCTTTCCTTCGATGAATAAGATTAATTTTAGAGAATTTTGATAATTCTAAAGCCCAGTCTAAAGCAGAGTCTCCACCACCAAATATAGAAATATTTTTATTTTTAAGATCCTCTTTATTTTTTATTGAGTAAAAAAGAGAATTGCCCTCAAACTTTTCTGCATTTTTTACTGAAAGCTTTCTTGGTTCGAAAGAACCTACCCCTCCAGCAATAATTATATTGGGAGCTGAAAAGTTGTTATCTTTATTTGTTTTAACTATCCAATGATTGTTATCCTGTTTAATCTCGTTCACTCGCTCATTTAAAAAGAATTCTGTATTAAAAGGTTTGATTTGCTCTCGTAACTTATCAGTCAATTCTTTTCCAGTGCATTCAGGAACTGCTGGAATATCATAAATTGGTTTATCTGGATAAAGTTCTATGCACTGGCCGCCTACCTTATCAAGATTATCTATGATCACTGCTTTAAGTCCTTTAATTCCTAGTTGATGTACGGCAAACAAACCGACCGGGCCGGCGCCAATAATTATCGTGTCAATTTTTTTCATCAAGTTTGTTTTGATGGAGTTGTAATTATCAAGCCATCGAGCTCATCAGAAACAATTAACTGGCAACTCAATCTACTATTTTTTCTTGGTTCAAAAGCCATATCTATCATATCCACTTCTGCTTCTTCTGCTTTGGGAAGTTTATTAAACCATTTTTCTTCGACATAAACATGGCAAGTTGCACACGCCATTGATCCTCCGCAATCAGCATCTATTTCTGGAATTTCATTTTGTATGGCTCCTTCCATAACCGTAAGGCCGTTTTCAACCTCAATGGTTCGTGTGTCTCCTTTAGAATTTTTATACAATATTTTCGCCATTAAATTAATATAAGGGTAAAAAAAAATAGGGCAAGTATGTAAAATATACTCGCCCTATCTATTTTTTATTTAGATTATCTTGTTGCTAATCTAGTATTTTGCATCGCAGCTGCCCAAATTACAAGACCAAAAGCGATCTTATTAATAAAGTCAGCTAAGTTATAAATGATGTTCAATGCATCTGCGTCAACACCACCAGTTAAATAACCGAATATATAACCTAATGGATATATAGCCCAACCGATGGTAACGATGATTCTCATAGCACTGAATGCAGTTGTCATTGATTTGTTGCCGCTTTTTGCAGCCAATGTACCTGCTTCACCAGAAAAGATTTCAAACAATATATAAATCCATCCAGCCATTCCGATTACAAAACCTACAAATGGTTGTATGTAACCAGCTTCACCTAAATATCCGCCGATTAACATTACTAAAGAACCAATTAATAGTTTCCAGAATATTGAACTTGGCACTTTTCTTACTGCAGCCAAGATTAGATAGAATTCAATCATTTGAAGTGGAACAGTAATCAACCAGTCAATATATCTATATACTGTTGGTGTATCACCTGTTGTTACCCAAACTTCTCTCATATACACGTAGTGAATGAACGCAACACCAGTAACAAGTCCTGCTACTGTTATTGAAGTTCTCCACGATGCAGCCACTGTGCTTCTTTCTGAAAAGAAAAAAACAGTTGTTGCAATCATTCCCATTGATACAAGCCAGAACGAAATTCCTACGAAATCGTTCGTTTGTAACATGGCAGTCGCAGCGTTAGCTGAACTTGTAATGCCTAGAAAGGCAAGAGCCGCTAAAGCTAGTAGACCTAATTTTCTCATGAAAACCTCCCTCGTTAGTTAGTTTTCGTTTAGTTTAATATTAAACTACTCAGGCAGGTAAATAAATTACCCCTGAATAATATGGTGGGACCTTAGTAAAATTATCAAGCACAGTGAAGCTTTTTTTTAAAAAAAAAACCGCATATTTATTGGTTTTTTTATTTTTTTTTGGGGATATTTGTGAAATAATCTCTAAATAATTGAATTATTAGAGAGGTTGTTTGAAAAATACTTATCAAAATATATATGATTCTTCGATTGAAAAGAGAGAAGAATTTTGGAAAAAAGTCTCAGAAGATATTTTCTGGTATAAAAAACCGTCAAAAATACTTAATTCTTCTAACCCACCTTTCTACAAGTGGTATGAAGATGGTATTACGAACACATGTTACAATGCTATCGATTACCATATAGACAATGGCAAGGGGGAAAAATTAGCTATCATTTACGATAGTCCAATTACTGGTACAAAAAAAACTTTTACATACCATCAACTTAGAGAAAAAGTGTCATTGTTTGCCGGCGCGCTAGTCGAACAGGGTGTAAGTAAGGGTGATAGAGTAATAATTTACATGCCTATGATACCGGAGGCAGTTATAGCAATGTTAGCATGTGGAAGGATTGGAGCCATCCATTCTGTAGTTTTTGGTGGTTTTGCAGCTAATGAACTAGCTAGTAGGATTGATGACTCAAAAGCAAAAATAATTGTTTCCGCATCTTGCGGTTATGAGCCCGGCAGAGTGGTCGAGTATAAACCTCTTTTAAATAAAGCTTTACAACTCGCAAATCATAAACCGGCTAGGTGTATAATTTTTCAAAGGGAAAAAAATGTGTGCACTCTAAATCCCAATATAGATATCTCTTGGGAGGAAGCGCACAAAAATGTTAAACCACAAGAATGTGTTGAAATGAATGCTAATGATTACGCATATATTCTTTATACCTCTGGAACTACAGGATTGCCTAAAGGAATTGTGAGAGACATAGGTGGTCATATAGTAGCTTTGAAGTGGTCGATGAAAAATATTTATAATATTAATCCAGACGACGTATGGTGGTCAGCAAGTGATATCGGTTGGATAGTCGGTCATTCATATATTGTTTACGCGCCATTATTTTATGGTTGCACTACTATACTTTTTGAGGGAAAACCTGTTGGTACTCCTGATGCCGGTGTATTTTGGAGGGTAATATCCGAGCATAAAGTTAAATCTTTATTCACTGCGCCAACAGCTATTAGGGCCATAAAAAAAGAAGATCCGGATGGAAAATTCTTTAAAAAATTTGATTTAAGTAAATTTGATACATTGTTTTTGGCTGGTGAAAGAGCAGATCCAGATACAATTAAATGGTTTGAAAACCTATCCAATTCTCCAGTGGTAGACCATTGGTGGCAAACTGAAACAAGTTGGGCAATAACATCTAGTTGCACTGGTATTGAAAAATTTCCAGTTAAATATGGTTCAGCTTTTAAGCCTGTTCCAGGATATGATTTAAAAGTTTTAAACTCTGATGGTAAAGAACTTGGGCCAGGTAAAATGGGAGATATAGTTGTAAAATTACCTTTACCACCAGGAACTTTTCCAACTTTATGGGGAGCAGACAAAAGATACAAAGAGAATTATATGACTAACTATCCTGGTTATTATCAAACCTATGACGCAGGTCATATTGATGAGGACGGTTACGTTTGGATAATGTCCAGAACTGACGACATTATCAATGTAGCTGGTCACAGACTTTCGACCGGAGCTATTGAGGAAGTTCTTGCCGAGCACAAGTCTGTTGCGGAATGCGCGGTGATCGGTATTGCAGATAAACTTAAAGGACAAATACCTATCGGGCTACTTGCTTTAAAAGCAGGAGTAAAACAAAAAAATGATGAAATCGTTAAAGAATGTGTTTCGATGGTAAGAGAAAAGGTTGGTCCCGTCGCAGCCTTTAAAATAGCAATTGTTGTAAAAAGATTGCCAAAAACTAGATCAGGAAAAGTATTAAGAGGAACGGTCAGAAAAATTGCAGATAATGAACCGTATAAGATGCCCGCAACTATAGACGACCCAGCTATTTTGGATGAGATAAAAGAAGATCTGAAAAATAATAATATTTTAAAAACTTAAGGGCTTCCCTTTTGACTCTATTAATATTTTCCCTTCAGACATAACTAAATTTCCATTTATTATTGTTCCTGAAGGGAATCCTTTGACTTTATAGTTATGAAATGGTGTCCAGCCGCATTTGCTTGCCATCATCTCATTTTTAATTGTAACCTCTTTATTTATATCAACAATAGTTAGGTCAGCATCATAACCCGTTTTAATAAATCCTTTGTTCTTTATTCCAAATATTCGGCATGGATTTTCACACATTAAATGAATTAGCTGCTTTAAGGTAAGCTTTCCATTATTTACATGATTGATCATTACTGGAAAAATAGTTTGAACTCCTGGCATTCCTGAAGGGGTATTAGGATATTCTCTATCTTTTTCATCTTTTAAGTGAGGAGCATGGTCTGACCCTAATACATCGACAACATTATTCTTAATGGCTATCCATAAACGGTCATAATGTTCTTTAGTTCTTAATGGGGGATTCATTTGAGCATAAGTTCCTAATTTGTCGTAACAATCAGGTGCGTAGAGAGTCAGATGCTGAGGAGTGGTCTCAAAAGTCACATTTTTTTTATGCATTGCTAAAAAATCAACCTCCTCTTTAGTGGTAACATGTAAAACATGAATCTTTTTATTAAATCTGTTAGCAATTTTTACTACTCTACGAGTAGATGACATGGCACATTCTACATTTCTCCATTCAGGATGTGAGTGTACATCACCTTTTTTAATAAATTTTTTTCTTAATCTTATTATGTCCTCGTCTTCCGAATGAATAGAAACAATTCTATCACTACTAGATATTACTTTTTCAATGTCAGCTTCTTTATCAACGAGCAGGTTACCTGTTGATGATCCTGCAAAAAGTTTTACTCCACAACATCCTTCAACATTTTTTAATTGCGCAAGCTGATTAGTGTTATCCGGCGTGGCTCCAAAGTAAAATGCAAAATTTGTGTGCATTCGATTTTTTGCAGCTTTAAGTTTTTTTTCAAATTCAATTAAATTGGCTGTAGGCGGATTAGTATTTGGCATTTCAAATAATGATGTAACACCGCCTAACACTGCTGCTCTACTTCCGCTCTCCAGATCCTCTGCATTAGTAGATCCTGGCTCCCTAAAGTGTACTTGAGTATCTATGATACCGGGTAAAACTAGCTTATCACTTGCATCATAAACTTTAGAATTATTAACGTCTATATTACCGATTTTTGAAATTTTGTTTCCAACTATACCAATATCTACCTTGTTTAATTTTCCATCTATGTAACAAGATCCATTTTTAATTAATAAAGAAAAATTATCTGACATATTTTTTGTTATATTATATTGTATAACCGAATTAATGGAAAAAAATCAAATAATTATTTTAGAAAATAGAGGAACAATCTCAGTAACTGGAGATGATGCGGAGGATTTCCTTCAAAACTTAATCACAAACGACATAAAGAAAGTTACAAAGAATAATTCTATTTTTTCCGCTCTTCTTACTCCTCAAGGTAAATATTTAAACGAATTTTTTATTATAAAACTTGATGATGGCTACATATTAGATTGTATTGAAAACTCTACCGATGAATTAATAGAAATTTTATCTAAATATAAGCTTAGATCAAAGATAAAAATTACAGACTTATCATCAAATTATGTTGTTGGAATTATAAGTTCAAAAAAATTTAGGGATTTACAAATAGAAGTAAAATCTAATGATAATACTATTTTATTTAGAGATACGCCTATATTTTCTGACCCAAGAAGAATTGAGCTAGGGGCAAGAATTTTCTCAAGTCTAGAAAAACTTTATCTCTCAATTAAGAAACTTAATCTTGAGATTGTTGAAAGTTCAAAATACTACTCACTTGCTTTTCGATATGGCATTCCAGAAAAAGGTCTTGAAAATTTAAAAAATCAATTATTTGGTTTAGAGGCAAATCTTGAGAATCTTCAAGCAATAGATTTCAAAAAGGGTTGTTTTATAGGTCAAGAAAATACTGCAAGAATGAAACTTAAAAACAAACTTAGAAGAAGATTGCTTGGAATTAAAACTTCGGAAAAATTAAATTTAGGTGATGATATAATTTATAACAACACAAAGATAGGAAAAATTCTAATTAATACTCCATATTCCTTTGGTTTAATTAAAATGTTTGATCCAAGCTTTGAGGAATTTGAAAATAAGGAATTACTAATAAGTAATAAAAAATGCAAAATATTAAAGAGCATTTAATAGTCTTGAAAGTGAAGCTAAAATTCCATACCCGCTCAATTCAATAAAAGCTATTACTAAAATGATAAGTACCAATCTTTTATTCTTTTTTAAATATTCAATCATATAATTAACATTTGGTGCGGTCGGAGAGACTCGAACTCTCACGGGAAACCCACACGCCCCTCAAGCGTGCCTGTCTACCAATTTCAGCACGACCGCTGTTAATGTGCGACAATAAATGAATGACAATATACAATCAAGTTGATAGATTATTGAGCGATGGAAGAAACGGATAAAATATACAGCAAAATTTCAAAAGTAATCCCTAATATTGAATGGGATTTTCACGCTCCGTATATTAAGAAAATTAATAAACTAAAAAAAGAAAAAAACGCTGTGATTTTGGCACATAATTACCAAACCCCCGAAATTTATCATGGAGTTGCTGATATTGCTGCTGACTCCTTAGCGCTGGCAGTTGAAGCGGCTAAAACGAAAGCAGATATAATTGTTCTATGCGGTGTTCATTTTATGGCTGAGACAGCTAAACTTATGAGTCCAAATAAAAAAGTTTTAATACCTGATATGGATGCGGGATGTTCTTTAGCATCATCAATAACTGGTGAAGATGTAAGGATGTTAAAAGAAAAGTATCCAGGAGTTCCTGTAGTATCTTATGTTAATACATCGGCTGAAGTTAAAGCTGAAAGTGATGTGTGCTGTACATCTGCAAATGCTGTTAAAGTAGTTGAGTCACTGGGTGTAGACAAAGTTATTTTTCTCCCTGATCATTATCTAGCAAATTATGTACAGAAGAAAACTAAGGTAAAAATTATCTCTTGGCAAGGAACGTGTATAGTTCATGAAAAATTTACAGGTAATGAAATTAAAGATATTCGTAAACAAAATCCTGGTATAGAAATTATTGCACATCCAGAGTGTCCTCCAGATGTTATTAGCGCATCTGACTTTGCTGGTTCTACATCTAGTATGGTTGACTATGTTAAAAAAAAACAACCAAAGAAAGTTTTATTAGTTACAGAATGCTCAATGAGTGACAACATTCAGATAGAAAATCCCAAAGTAAATTTTGTAAAACCATGTAATCTTTGTCCGTATATGAAAAAAATCACATTAAAGAAAATTTTTGACTGCTTAGCAAATGAGACTAATGAGATTAAGATTGGAAATAATATAGCTACCAGAGCTAGAAAATCAGTAACAAAAATGGCTGATATTGGTCGTTAGATCAGTGCAAAAAATAAATCAAAAGTATATTAATTCTGTAGTTAAAAAAGCCTTAGAGGAAGATCTCAGGCCAACGGGTGATATCACTACTAGACTAGTAAAATTTAGTAACAAAAAAATTACAGCCAAAATAATAGCTAAGCAGAATGGTGTAATAGCTGGGATAGACTTTTGCAAACAAGCATTTAAATTGATTGGAAAAGAGTCAATTTTTAAATCTAAAATAAAAGACGGTAAATTTATCAAAAAAAATAAAGTTATAGCTGAAATTTTAGCAAATACAAAAACTATACTTACAGCTGAAAGAACGGCCTTAAATTTTTTAAACCATGCCTCAGGAATAGCTACTACAACTAATAATTTTGTTAAAAAAGTTGGCAAAAAAACTAAAATT
>MDTB01215507.1_pt1 | contig 76150 bp, 78 predicted proteins | sample 811161 | NCBI WGS metagenome assembly MDTB01 (sample SAMN05326650, study PRJNA326480) | marine metagenome | isolation source: seawater | place: Mediterranean Sea | collected 2009 | reverse complement strand
TGTAAAGGGCTTCGCCGCCGCTCGGCTTTATCGAAGGTTGTCGTTGGTGCGCTTGGCTTCCAGGTGTTTCATTTTTTGGAACACGGACTGCAGCTTGGGTATTGGTTTTTCAACACAAAACAGAAGCCATGGCTTACGCCGTGGGCTCAGACGGGAGTTGACGGTCTCGCATTTTGGTGTCAGATCTGGCCAGGGAGCGGCGGAGCAGAACAACGAGGCGCAGAGTTACTGCATCTCGTGGGGAACACTATTTTTCTGGTCGGTGTTTTGGCGCTTTTTGTGCTGGCTCGAGAAACAGGAACTCGGAACCGTTCAGCTCAGGGTGCCGTGTTGTTTCAGGGCCTTCATTTTCTGGAACACTCTTTGCTTACCGCAACTGTCTTCGCTACGGGTACAGGCTGGGGAGCGTCAACGATGTTCGGTAGATGGAGTGGAAGTGAACTCTCTTCACATCGCGTCTGGTGGCATTTCACGGTAAACGGAATAGCAACTGCGATTGCGCTGTCTGCATTAGTTGCGGTGATGCGAAGTGGCGGACTTCCGAGCATTAGCAAGGTCAAATCGAAGAGTGCTCCCATATCGTTGAGGCGTTTTTTTGCGTTGTCCTTCCTGGGGTTGGCAGCTCTCCAAATTTTTCCCTTTGTCTTGGGCTCAGTAGCTGGCGACCCAGCGCCAAGAGTCCGTAATCTGATGCTGCTAGATGCGTTGAGCCCTGGCGCTTGGTGGCACCTTGCAGACCCTTATGTTTTGATACCTGTTTTGTTGTTGGTAGCAATGTGGAGAATGCCCAAGCACGTTCTGCTGTCGTCAAGCGATTAACCCGAGGAGTCCGTATCTATTCATATGAATACGACCGCTGGGGCACCTCGACAGTGGTAGGGCGTCCCATGCCGTAAGTCGGTATGTAGGTTGCGGAATGCTGACTGAGGTTTATTCGAAGCCTGCTGCTTCGCAGGTAATGCCCTCTGGAATTTGGATGACGCCGTGGGGGTGCCGACAGATCTCACCCCAAGCAACGGGACTCACCTGGTCCGCTGGCTCGTTGACAGTGCCTAACGCGTTGCGGCCCTCGAGTTCTAGAGCACACTTCGAAGGAGCGGAAGCGCTCCCGATCGAGAGGACTTGAACCTGCAGATTGAAGGGACCTAACGGATGTGAGTTTCGCATTGCCTCGATTCGGCTGGGGCAAATATCGATGGCACTAATAATTGCTTGTTGCCTAGCTATGAGTTCTGCTGTTGGCTCTCCTTCTCTAGCGATAACCACTAGTTCAATTCGAGCAGTCAAGTCGTTGATGTCGGAGTCGGATGCAATAGTCCCAGGCGAATCCTCCACAGATAGCAGGAATTGGCTGAGAAGAGAATCTTGCGACTTGGTGTCTGGCAGATCGTTCTTTTGTGATTTCATTGCTTCTAATGCGGAGAGCAGATTGGCCTCATTTTCGGCGACGATAGCTCTCGAGTTGGATTCCAAGTTTTCACAGAGATCTGCGGAGCTACTTTCGTCTCCCAGATAAATGGTTTTGGCTAATACCTTGTTGCCGTTGTGTTCGACGATCTTGCCTGGATCAACTTTTGGAAGTCGAATAACTAAACCCAGGTCGTCTTTTGCTCCTTCAGCTAGTGGAGCGAGGAGAACAGAAACGGCTGAAATTTGGTTGTCGCCCGCGGTGCAAACGACCTTGTAGCTGGCAACGAGGTCGTTGTAGTCCGAGTCCCCTTTCGAGTCATTCCTGCTAGACACTTTGACCTCAGTGGTTTCACTTGCAAGAAGAGCAGCGTTTCTGACACCAGATCCATCATCGGATTCCCCACACGCAACCAAGCACGCAGTCGCTACCAGCAGAGAAACGAGCAGCCCAATCCTAAGTTTCATGCACACGATCCTAGACGAGGGTGGTTTGGAACCAAGAAGCGTCAATCTGTAGGTCTGTATCTATACATGTGAACACGACTCGTGGGGCCCCGCGGGCGCAGGGGTTGTTAAGACCCGAACTCTCCGCCTAGTGATGGGTAGAAGCCCTTGTTGCTAGCTGATTGTTTAGTTAGGAGGTTTTGTTCTAAGTTGGCATAGCTCGGTCGGACGATGGGAGTTCGGTGGGAACGAGTTAAAAATAAAGGAAGTTTTTGTGTCAATCTTTCAAGCAAGTATTGCGTCAGTTCAGGACCTAGATGCATTTATCGATGCGGCATCTTGGAGCCGAGAGTTGATTAAGGACATGGGTTGCACTGATACATCGATCATGCAAGTCGCTGTTGGCGGAGATCAGGTGGGTCTCATAGGAATCTCATTTGACTGGGGGACTATGGATGCGTCTCTGAAGGGCTCTGCCGCTCTAATGGCAAATGACCAGATCAGACAGATGATGGGCGATTGTGGCGTCACACTTCATAGGCGGAGCCTTATGCGAATCTTGGGTGAACGAGGTGAGAGAAGTGGGGCGTACTTGAGTTGCGTCTATACCTCGGGCACACCAAGTGCTGATGGAATGGATGTTGGTTGGGACCTCATGAAAGATGGTTGCAACGGCTTAATGGGAGCTGCAGGTGTAATTACGGGCATGTCTTCGTGGACTGGAGCGATTTTTAGTTGGACCGATTCTGTCGACTCTTTGATGGCGTGCTCCGCTAAAGCTTGGGCTGATCCTCAAATGGCAGAGATCCAAGCCCAAAGCGATACGAAGCCAGTGGGACGAATCATCGGCCGAATTTTGGCATAGGTCTAAATAAGCGATTAAAAATTAAAGGTTTTGGCGGGCGTCACTGTGGCGGCCGCCGAATCCTTTTTTGAAGCCGAAGAGGTTGGTCTTTGAGCTCTCTGGAAGCTTCCTGAGCAGCAACTCATCCTTCCGTTAAGTTGTGATCATGAATAAACCAGTTGTCCTCGTACACGGAGCCTGGCACGGGCCGTGGTGTTGGGAGCGCGTAACCCCGTACTTAGATGCGGCAAACGTTGATTGGGTCGCACCCGACCTGCCGAGCGTCGTGGACGCTTCCAGGGGAGCAAACCAAACAGAGGACAACGCAGTGGTCAGAGACGCGCTTGACGGACTACCTGGAAGCGAGAAAGCAATTCTGCTTGGTCATTCACGAGGTGGCACGGTAATAACCGAAGCTGGCACTCACGACCGCGTTGGCCACCTCGTGTACCTCGCAGCCTTCCTTGGATTAGAGAATGAAGACACCGCCCCCTACAGGTCAGACGATCTAACTCAGTGTTTAGAGGTTCACGATGATGGAACTATTACTGTCAAAACCGAATTAGGTAAAGCCGTATTTTACAACGAACACGATGAGCGGGACTTTAAGTGGGCGGCACAACAGTTGCGTCCCCAAAGCTTGAAGCCGTTCGATGGTAAATCAGAATTAGCTTGGCAAACCAAACCATCAACTTACGTGGCGTGTCGCTATGACAATGCGTTACCTATCGCCGGCCAACGAAAAATGGCTGCCCGAGCTACTCAATCGATCGAGTGGGACGTAGACCACTCACCCTTTGTTTACCGTCCCGAACTTGTAGCGACGTTGCTGATCGGTATGAGCGTAAGCAGCTAGTTGCCTGGTGTTAAATCGATTCATCGGTAAACCAGTCCTAATCTGTCAATCTGTGTCGATTGGAGCAAAAGCGACGGCTGACGACTTCTCGACACTCTGAGCTAGCGCGTTGCTCTGACTACCCGTGGGTTGAATTGCAAAGTAAACGATGTGGATTTCTAGGTCTAGTTGGGTCTATGTTTTGCCAACTTGTTCGAACAATCCGAGTTCGGCGCATAAAAAGGTGGGAAATATGTCGGTAATGACAATCGTTGTAGCGAAAATAAATGACATCGCTGGATTCGCTGAAGCGGGAAGCTCCTGGGGAAAGCAGAAGCTCATGGATATGGGTTGCCTGGATGCAACCGCATCTCGCATCGTGCACGGCGGGGAATTAGCAGGCATGACAACCATTGCTTTTGAATGGGAGTCCGCAGATGCTTCAATAGCAGGATCTGACGCCATTAACGCCGACAGCCAAATGGTGCAGATGATGGGTGATACAGGCGTGAGCGTTCTGCGTCGTACGCTTTTCGGGGTAACGGGTGAGCGGGGCGACCGAAGCGGAGACTATATCTCTGGTGTTTATGTAACTGGCCCTCCTACGGCAGATGGTCTAGATATCGGCTGGCCCCTAGTACAAGATCACGTCAACGGCACCATGATCCTAAGTGTGATTGCAGGTGGTCCTGCACCCTGGACCGGAACTGTCGTTACAACCGCTGACTCTGCGGACGCCATCATCGAAGGGGGAGTTAAATCATGGTCGGATCCCCAAATGCAGGAGTTTATGGCGAATAACGGCTCTCAAGCGATAGGTCGCATCCTCGGGAAGCGTTTGTTCTAAAAACTCAGGGTCTGTTGGCTCAATTGACTTAAGCGGCCGCCTTCGGGCGGCCGCAGCTTTTGATGCCTAGATGTGCCGCACCACCCACTGACAAACTTCCTGTGGTGTGACGCAGGCCATATAAACGCAGCCTCGGTAACCCACCATGAGCACGCTTGCCGCAGTACTCGCAATGTTAGTGTTGCGCGTTGTAGTCGTAGTTGTGGTGCCCGGGGCAGCGATAGGTCACAGTAAGATCGCCCGACTTTCCGAGAGAGGTAAGAACGTGATTGGGAAGAAAGTTCTCCGAGTTGAGGATGAGCGACTCGTAACGGGGGCCGGGCGTTTCACCGCAACAGTCGGCTTTCCAGGTCAGGCCCATGTGGCTTTTGTTCGATCACCTGAGGCGCATGCCGAGATTCGTTCGCTGGATGCGAGCGCCGCTGCCGCAGCGGCGGGTGTCGTCTGCGTCCTCACTGGCAAGGATTACGAAGCCGATGGGCTGAAGACCCTAGTCCAGCCCGGCAGCCTCCCCGATCATCTCGACCCGAACCAGCCGAGCCTGTCTGCTGACGAGTTACGCCCACCGCCCGCAGCGCTGCCAATTGTGGCGGACCGGGTCCGGCACGTTGGCGAAATCGTTGCTGTCGTTGTCGCGGAGACTGCCGCAGCGGCGGTGGATGCTGCCGAATTGGTAGTGGTGGACTACGGAACTCTTCCCGCAGTGACAGATGCCCGATTGGCGTTGAACGAAGGCGCCCACCTTGTGTGGGAGTCCGGTAATCAATGTGTGGAGGCTGAGCGCGGCGATGTATCTCTTGTTGCGGCGGCGATCGATGAGGCGGCGCATGTCGTCCGGCTGTCGATTCACAATCATCGTGTGCATGGCTCGCCGATCGAGCCGCGAAGCGCAGTGGCCAGCTTCGATTCCGCATCCGGTCGCTACGAGTTGTTTGCACCGAGTCAAGGGGTGCATCGCTTCCGAAGCGTGTTAGCTAGGGCACTCGGCTGCGATAGCGCCGCAGTTCGAGTCATCACAGACGATGTCGGCGGCGGCTTCGGATTACGTATTCCTTGTTCGAACGAATATCCGCTGTTGCTATGGGCCGCTCAAAAATGTGGGCGGGCCGTCAAGTGGGAGGGCACTCGCAGCGAGGCGTTCGTGAGTGATGTGCACAGCCGAGATACTTCGTGTGATGGGGCGTTGGCGTTCACCGACGAGGGGAAAATAACAGCGCTGCAGCTCGACTACGTCGGGAACGTCGGAGCCCACCCGGTGTCGTCGGCTGTGTTGTCCAACTTGCTGCGCATGGCGGGTCCCCCTTACGACGTCCCAGCTATGCACGTTAAAGTTCGCGGTGCGCTCACTAACACCACCCCGACTTCGGTTTACCGGGGTGCCGGACGACCGCAAGTCACTTACATCGTGGAACGCTTAATGGATCTGGCTGCTGCTGCTGTCGGACTTGATCGCGCGGAAATTCGACGGCGAAACCTCATTAGTGCCGCACAATTGCCCTATCGGACGAGGCTCGGACTTACCTACGACAGTGGCACGTTCAGCGACAATTTCGAAACAGCGCTTCGCCTTATCGACTGGGACGGCTTCGAAGCTCGTAAGCGTGAAGCAGAACATCGGGGCAAGCTAGCTGGTATCGGGGTAGCCAATTACCTCGAGTCGCCCGGCGCGGCAGCCTACGAACGCACCGATGTCACAGTGGGCGTTGATGGAATGGTTCGCGCTGTGATAGGCACCCAAGCCTCGGGGCAGGGCCATCAAACTAGCTTCGCTCAGGTGGTTGCCGAGGTGCTGGACTTGTCCATGGAGTCGGTGTCCATAGAGTTCGGTGATTCCGACCGCATAGCAGCTGGCTCGGGTTCACATGCCGATCGGTCTATGCGATTGGGTGGAACGATCTTGATGCAGGCCTGTGAGGATATTCTCAGGCAATTCCGTCTCCGAGCCGCAGACAATCTCGGCGTCGATGCGCTTGAGGTCATCCTGGTGAATGGTCGGTGCGTCGCCGCTGATGGGCGGGAAGTCAGCCTGTTTGAAGTAGCGGCCGAAGTGCCTCTCACCGCAACCGCTGAGATCTCCACGCGGCTCCATGCGCACCCCAATGGCGTAGCGGCGTGCGAGGTGGAGATCGACCGTGAGACCGGTGCCCTAGAGGTGACGCGCTATCTCAGCGTCGATGACGTTGGACGGGTTATTAACCCGATGATTGTTGAGGGCCAACTCCACGGCGGGGCAGTTCAGGGCATTGGAGAGGCACTCTTAGAGGAGATCGTGTACGACGGCGACACCGGCCAACTTCTTACAGGGTCTTTCCTTGATTACTGGATCCCTAGCACGATGGAAACGCCGCGACTCGAAAGCCACATCGAGGAATGTGCTGCTGGTAGTAATCCGCTCGGCATTAAAGGAGCGGGCGAAGCTGGCATCACTCCGGCGGGGGCGGTAATCGTCAGTGCCGCTGTCAATGCTCTAGAAGCATTCGGCGTTGAACACATCGACACGCCGCTGTCACCGGAGCGCATATGGAATGCCATGAACCAAAGGGAGCCCGATGTGTTGGCCTAGGCCTAGCAAGGCTGGGTGTGGACGATCGCCGAAAGTCGGATGCGACTAAGAGGCGACAATTAAATGGGTTGTCTCAAAAAAGTCGGTCATAGACTCCACGTTGGAGGATATTGCGATGCTGTGAGTATTGACTGCTGTTGTTGCTGGATGGTCATCCAGACGCCTTGCCAAGAAGAAGCCCAAGGCTGTGCCGCCTAAAAAAACTCCGCCACTCGTGGATAAGTCTAAGTCTGCCTAAGGCGCCTTAAATCTTTCTTGAAACAGTGCAGAGCGCCCCTCGAATTCAGAGGGGCGCCCTTTGTACTGTCGGAGGTAGCCGCCTAGCGGTAAAGAGCAGCTAGCTCGGCGATGGTGAAGCCGATTATGCCAACCACGAAAACCGCGCGGAAGAACATGAACGGGGCTTTTGCGTATAACTTCCCCATTTCACTTTGAGCGATGTCGTCGTCCATATCCTTTGCTCCAGCTGCCACGTCGGCGATAGCGCCATCCATGAATAACAGCCACCAAAAGTTCGCTATCACCACGATCACCGTTGTTTGCCACTGCATGTTTTCGAGGTGTTCATGACCGAAAGTAAGCAAGGTAAGAATGCCAAACGTGAAGGCAATATAGGTTGGAAAGATTGCTCGGATATCTGACGTTCTCAGTCGGATCCACTCAGTCCATGTTTGTGTGTCCACCGTTATTTCCTTTTCTCTAGGGAAGGTTTCAGAGTAGAGCAATTAGGAGAATAAGTGAATGAGGGCGGCCATCGGGGGCCACCGCCATTAAGCCAGCCACGCGGGGGACGCGTGACTGGCAAAGGCTTTTTCCCAATAGCCGCCGCTCTTCACGAGAAAGCATATAGTAATGAGAATCATTCTTAGTTAAATTCTCGAGAAAATTTCAATCCCGCTCTCTTAAGTTCCGAATGCGAACTCAGCCCGTTTTTGAATTAAATTGTCGAAGCAACAAGGAGCTTGCGTGCACGCTGTGGCCGCAGGGAAGGAAAATGATGGCCGGTAAAGTCGTGCGTTCCCATGCAATAGAAGAAGCCCACGCTCATCCGGAGATGATCCGATCGGGTGCCTTTTCCCCTGCGGTTAAGGCAGGCCCATTTTTGTACGTTTCTGGTTGCATAGCCGGTGATGTGTCGAAAGACATGACTGGTCAAGCTGAGGAAGAGTTTGAATTCATAAAAGTGGTGCTCGGTGAAGCAGGCTTCGAGCTAGCAGATGTGGTCAAGTTACAAGCGTTTCTTACTGACACAGCCGACTATCCGGCATACAGCAAAGTGCGCAAAAACTACTTTCCAGATGAACCGCCTGCTAGCACGGCAGTCATAACAAAGTTGTTGGTCCCAGGTGCGCTGCTGGAAATCGATGTTGTCGCTTATAGGGAAGACGCCTAGAAAACCTTGCTACTTGGCTTTAGTCAATCGAAGTCAAATGTGCGGGCGGAGTGCGGGTATGCCACTCAGTTATCTGCTGGTAGTGATGTCCCAAGCGAAGAACAACATCATCTGCAAATGGTTTCCCAATGATTTGCATGCCGCACGGAAGACCATCTTGGTCGAATCCCATAGGGACTGACAAGGCCGGGAAGCCCGTTGAATTCCAAGGGGGAGTGTGCATTGCGGATAAAGAGGTTGCTTCGCGGTTTGCCCCCACGAAGGGTGTAGCTGCGTAACCGGTGGTTGGGCTGACTAAAATATCCACCCTCTCTTTCTGCAGCTGTTCCATTAGACGACAGCGGGCTATCTCCCTCACCCGTTCAATTTGCACGAGATCGCCAGCTGAGATCAGTGCCCCTTTTGCGATTGTCAAGCGCGTTGGACGCCCATAGTCGAGCCAACGCTGTTGTAGCTGCTTGCGATGCCATGAGAAAGCCTCCGCCTGAAGAGCCAAAAAGGCTCCATCGTGTAACTCGTCGTAGAGCGGAACACGGAAGGAAACGACCTCCATCCCAAGAGACTGCAGTGCGGTGATCGCGTCATCAAAAACAGCAAGCATTTGCTCCGAGCTGGCCTCAAGTACGGATTCATTTTCGATTACACCGACCCGCAGCCCCTCCAGATCGTGTTCAACAGCTTCAACAAAGTCGACGCTCGGTCGCTGCACCGTGGTCCGATCCGAACTGTGATATCCCGCCATCACGTTCAACATTGCTGCGCAATCCCAAACCGATGTGGCCATCGGACCTATGTGGTCATAGCTGAGCCCTAGAGGCACACACCCGCTTTTGGGGACCAACCCAAACGTTTGTTTGAAACCGGTAATCCCGCAATATGCGGCCGGTAGGCGGACACTTCCGCCGGTATCGGTACCTAGTCCTCCCAAGAACTGACCAGAAGAGATGCCGTTAGCGGTCCCCGAACTTGAACCACCAGTCCAACGATCCGTGTTCCAAGGATTACGAGGAATTGGAAACGGTTTGTCGAAATCGGGAAATCCGATCGCGTACTCCATCGTCGTCGTCTTCCCAGTGAAAACGGCGCCAGCGTCGCGTAAACGACTAATTAATGGCCCATCACCACTTTCTCCCCAGGCAGGATCTTGAGCAAGTGATTGAGCTGATGTCGGCCCTTCGTCTGTGGAGATGATGTCTTTAACACCTAGAGGGATCCCGTGCAGCGGTCCACGATCAATGCCCGCTCGCAGTTCTTGGTCCGCTTTGTCAGCTGCTTCTAACGCAGAAATATCAAAGCGCGTAATGTAAGTGCCCAAAATGGGATCTAGCTTGTCCGATGTTTTAAGCACGTCCTCCACGATTCGGCGGCTCGTCGTCTCGCCTCTCCGTAACTTGTCGGCGACGTCTCTAATTGATGGTTGCGTCATGATTAGTAAATGGGATCCGCTCGAAACACCGACGCTGCTACCTCATCGTTGGTGTCAACTTCATAAAAACGATCTACTTTTCTTCGTAGGGCCGGTAACTGCTTCGCTAGCGACGCAAGATCGTGATCGGGCGCCGTGATTCCCGCAAGCTCCAACAGAGCTTTAACTTGTGAAAATGAGTCGGAACTCGTGGTCGGTGATTCATCCGTCATCTTCCCAGAGTAAGCGCGCACCTTCGGTTAGGCGCACAAAGCAGCCGAGAAGAGGGCAGAAGGTTTTTGATATGGCAGTAAGTCAGCCTGAAAAGTTGCCGGTTAGCGGTCTGGTTGACCGGCGGATCTCACTGACCCACGAATTATGGGGTACACGACGATGTCGCCAATAGCGTTCTCGAGAGCACCTGAAATGCTTTTGAGAGCGCCGCAATTGTATGAGTGACACGACCAAGCCGACGATTTGGATCTTCGGTGATCAACTAAATCAAAATATCGCTTCGTTGGAGGGGCGCTCACCGGAGGATTGCCGGGTTTTGCTGGTCGAGAGTCAGCAAAAAATTTTGTCGAAACCCTGGCACGCTCAACGTCAGCATCTCATCGTGTCAGCTATGTCGCATTTCGCTGAAGAGTTGAGAGCGGAAGGCTACGAAGTCGACTATCGGCACGCTGCCTCAATGAGAGAAGGCCTAGAAATCCATAGGGAAGAAACTTCTGTAACCGAAGTTGTCGCGATGGAACCGAACAGCTGGACGGCGAGCCAGCTGCTGGATGAGCTCGGCGTTCAACGAGTTCCCAATAATCAGTTTTTATGTAGCTCAGAGGACTTCGTTAGGTGGTCTCAAAGCCGCAAAAGTCTGAGAATGGAGGACTTCTACCGGTGGCAGCGGAAGCGTCACGAGATTCTAATGGACGGAACAGAACCATTGGCAGGCCGGTGGAACTTCGATGCAGAAAACCGGAAACCCCCTCCTAAAGATGGAAGATCGTGGCCTTATATAGAAAAGTTTCAGCGCGATGAGATCGACCGGAGCGTCATAGCCAGACTTCCAGACGGATGGGGCGCTCCGCCTGATGGCACCTGGCCGATCAACAGATCTCAAGCGCTCCAACGGCTCACAGAATTCGTTGACCATGGTCTCCCAGAGTTCGGTGCTTATGAAGATGCAATGCTTGAAGACGAATGGAAACTTTCCCATTCCTGCCTGAGCTCCTCGCTGAACCTAGGGTTACTCCACCCTGCCGAAGTCCTAGCAGTTGTCGAAGACGCATACCGAGAAGGAAAAGCTCCAATCAATAGCGTCGAAGGTCTCATTCGGCAAATTCTTGGATGGCGCGAATACATACGAGGTCTTTATTGGCTATGGATGCCAAGCTATGCGCAATCAAATGCTTTGGAAGCCAACGATCCTGTGCCGCCAGCATTTCTCGGGACCGCGGACACCGAGATGAAATGCGTTCAAGCAGCTGTCAAACATCTCACAGAGCACGGTTACACCCACCACATCGAACGTCTAATGGTTTTCGGGAACCTCGCCCTCACCGCCGGTATTGACCCTCAAGCAATGATGAATTGGATGTGGTCATCTTATGTCGATGCCGCGGAATGGGTAATGGTCCCAAACGTCATAGGCATGGCACTGTACGCCGATGATGGCGCAATGTCATCGAAGCCATATGCCAGTGGTGGCGCGTATATCAACCGAATGAGTGACTCGTGTCGCAACTGTAGGTTCAACCTGAAGAAACGGGTCGGCGATGACGCGTGTCCTTATACGACGCTCTATTGGGACTTTCTTGACCGGCATCGTCACACTTTGGAAGGTAATCACCGTCTGTCTTTGCAATACGGAAACCTGGACCGTTTAACAGATATCGACGAAATTCGTGCACGAGCTTCCGAGATTCGAACAAGACTGCAACGAGGTGAACTATGAGAAAACTATTACTAAACCACGTGTCAGTAGACGAGCGAACGAAGTTCATAGTCATCGTTCTGCATATGCTTTCGACCTGGTTCATGATCGGAATGATTTGGACCATTCACGTTGTTCACTACCCGTTGTTTGCTTTCGTTGGTTCCGATACCTATGAGGCCTTCCAAGCACAGCACGTAAACCTCATAGGAAGACTTCTGCTAGTGCCTTGGTTGGTGGAAGGACTTACTGCCCTTGCCCTTGTTTTCGTCTTGTCAGGTGGCAAAAGAAAGCTTGCTATTGCGGGTGCAGCTCTAATTCTGGTCATCATGGCTCTCAGTGCTTTTATCTCAGCGCCGGCGCACGGCGATCTCGCCGACGGATTTGATCGAAAAGTTCATGACGACCTAATGCTTGGCAATTTAATCCGAGCTGGTCTTTGGACAGTCAGGGGAGGCCTTGCGACGGCCATTCTTTGGTGTTCCTTAGGCTCGATCGGCAGTCGCAGTAATTACTCGAGCACGCAATAATAAAATCGAATTTCCTGCTGAGCTTTTGGCCCCTGATGAAAGCGGGAAAATCTGAGCATGGAATAGACGGATTGTGTTCGAATAAGACTCTCGCCCGGAGGTCATCAATGACAGTTGCATTAGACGGGGGCCCGAATCAATGGGACGTCTCTTCGTTCGATTTTTTGCACCCACAAATGCGTATCGATCCGTTTCCTACTTTTGAGGTCATGCGGGAGCAATCGCCAGTGCATTGGGATGGTCGGGCGCACTGGGTTTTTAAATATGAGGATGCTAGATCGGTTCTTTTGGGTGAGGAGTTCGGTCGTTCAGCATCAACGTTTCAAGAGCAATATTTTGAATCCTTAGGAGCAGGGCAACCCTATGAGTATGTGATCAAGCGAATGACCTACCTCGATCGCGGAGACCATCATCGCGTTCGCGGACTTTTCGCGAAAACCTTCACCCCCAAACGCATAGAAGCACTCCGCCCGTTTATCTCGGAGATGGTGGACCGGTTGCTCGAAAAAGCCTCACCTGGCGAAAAATTTGATCTTTTGGAACTGGTCGCTCATCCAGTGCCTTCGCTGGTCATCTGTGAACTCTTGGGTGTCCCGACCGAAGATCGAAAGTTGTTCGATGGTTGGACCCAACGAATAGCCCACTTAGTTTCGCCGGCAATTACCGAAGAACAATATGCGGATGCCGCCGATGCGTTAGCTGACGAATGGCGGTTAATGGAGGAACTAATTACATCGCGATCGAACAATCTTGGTGATGACTTGCTTTCCGAACTCATTCTCGCCTCGCGTGGTGATGATGCGATCACCCATCAGGAACTCGTATCTAATTGCATTTTCTTGTTTTCTGCTGGACATCAAACCACCCGGGACACTGTCGGAAATGGGGTGCTAGCGATGATGCGTGAACCCTCGGAGTGGGAAGCCTTGGCAGCGAACCCTCAGGGATTATCAGCTGCCGCTGCGGAGGAGTCGTTGCGTTTCGACGCCCCGGTTGTTCAAAGTTGGGAGGTGGCGTTTGAAGATACTGAAATCGGTGGATACCCGATAGCCGAGGGAGAAGCGGTGTTTCCTTTACTTGGAGCTTGCAACCACGACCCTGCCAGGTTCGACAATCCGGACAACTTCCGAATCGCAAGAGCGAATAATGTCCCGATTACCTTCAGTCTGGGTCCCCATCACTGCATGGGTTCCGCCCTCGCCCGAATGGAAGTCTCAATTATCCTTGAGGCTATAGCCACCAAAATGCCATCGATGATGCTGGCGACAGAGCAGATTAACTGGCGCGACACTGTGGTTTTTCGTGGCCCCGAATCACTAGAGGTGGTGTTTTAGGGCAACTAATTTTTGATTAGAAGTTTCGACGCGATTATTGGTAACTGAAGATTGGCGTCTTCAAGTTCGAAGTTGTGGAAGTGTGTTCAGAGCATGATCGTTGCGATCGACTTGGAGCTCTGCCCACTACCGGCAGACCCATTTGAAGGGAGAAGTTAAATGGCGGACCTTGAAAGCCGAATTCAACGGCTCGAAGACATCGAAGAAATCAAACAGCTAAAAGCGAAATATTGCCGATTTTGCGACCAAGGCTATGACCCTGATGGCATAGCAGGCTTATTCACCGAAAACGGTGTTTGGGATGGGGGCCGCACGTTTGGTGTCGCTCAAGGGCGAGATGCCATAAGACGCCATTTTAAAGGAGCGGGCAGCAGAATATCTATTGCTCGCCATCAAGTCATGAACCCCATTATCGAAATTGCCGATCAAATAGCTACCGGGCACTGGCTCTTGTTTCAACCATGCACTGATGCTTCGAATGGCGGAGCTGTATGGCTTGCAGCCACCTACGAAGACCAGTACGAAAAGCAGGAAGATGTTTGGATGATCAGCCGGCTATCTATCAAGGTTGCATTCTTCTCGCCCTATGAAAAAGGGTGGGCCGAGCAACAGTTTCTCGACGGAAGAGAGCCATAGAGTTATTGGCTGCTCGCGTCATCTGGCGCAGTGGAAAGGTCCGTCAAATCATCTCCTGTTAGGGCTTTCCAAGTTGGTAAAAAGTTCGAGGTATCAGAAGACCATAAATTGATCCATTGCTCATCGTCATGATCAGCTCTCAGTTCAATCATTTGTTTCACTCCTCGGCCGACGGTAACTCGAAGCGGGGGAGAGGGGTTCTCGATCAACTCTGCAATACAGTTGGCAACTTCTTCAGGTTCTGACGGAAATGCGTGGTCATACCCAACGCTGAATCCCCAGTTTTTAGCTACCGGACGATACGGGCTGTTTCTGTCTGGCTGACCAGTTTTTCCTCGAATCGGAGTAGCGACCGCTCCAGGTTCAACGAGAGTTGCATGGATATCAAAAATCTTGCCCTCCGATGCGAGAGTTTCAGTTAATGCCTCAACCGCCCATTTAGAAGACGAATATGGCCCAAACATAGGTATCGCGACCCTGCCTGCCACAGACGAAATATTGATTATTCTGCCTGACCCTTGAGCGCGCATTCCAGGAAGCACAGCTTGAGTGCAGCGTATGAGACCAAATACGTTGGTTTCGAAAAGCTGTTTCCATTCTGACAAAGCGAATTCTTCTACGGATCCCACCGGACTCAAACCTGCGTTGTTGACAAGAACGTCAACGGCGCCTATCGAGTCGATAGCGCTCTCCACGGACTGGTCATCTTCGACATCTAACTGAATTACTTCGAGGTCGAGATCTTCTTGCGAGGCGATAGTGAGTATGTCCTTACCAGCTGACGGGTTTCTCATAGACGCCCATACCTTTAGCCCACCTCGTGCGAGGCGAAGGGCGGTTGAACGGCCGATGCCGCTGGAAGTGCCGGTAATTAGGGCGGTCGTCATAGATCCAGTTTCGCGCGACCAGCGGAGACGGTGGCGAGGATTGTTACGGTTTCACCCATGAACGCGACACGGTGAGTGAGAAACTGTGACTGACAAGCAATTTGCCAAGAACACCAACGACGATGGAAGCCAGCTTTCGGCTGAAGCCCAGGAGTACCTCGCCAAGCATGATGTCAATTCAGCCGTACCAATAACAACGCCAGACCTCAGTGATCCAGCGGAGGTTCTTCGATGGCGAAAAGAAGTTAACAGCATGTGGGGAGAAGAAGACGATCCCAATCGTCCCCACATAGAGGCTGAGATTGCAGACGTCCGCTGCTTAGTAGCAGGCCCTGATGATGCGCCGCTCGTCGTCTACGCCCACGGAGGGGGATACCTATTAGGTAGCGCAGAAGTCGCTATACCGATCACGGCCCGTCTAGCACACAACCTTCGTGTGGTTTCCGTGAATTACCGCATGGCGCCCGCGCACCCGCACCCGCACGGACTCAACGACCTACACAACGTAGTCAAACAGATAAGCAAGGCGGGTCGCGAATTCGCTATCGCAGGCGACTCGGCGGGTGCCTCGCTGGCTCTGGCTGCAGCAATACGGTGTCGTCTCTCAAAGGAGTTGAACATGAAGGCAGTAGTTCTATTGAGCCCTCATTTGGACCACTCCTTGCCCACCGGAATCGGTCCACAGGCCGAAATGTTAGATGCCATGTCCAAAGCACACCTATCGGGAACACCCGCAGAGGATAGAGAAGCATCACCTGTCAACGGAAAAATCGATGGACTGCCTCCTGTGCTCATCCAAATCGCTGCAAACGAACGATCGTTGTCATCGGCGCAAAAATTGATTGAAAGAATCGCAACATCCGGCGGTGCAGCCGAGCTTACGATTTGGGAAAGCATTTGGCACGCCTGGCACTACCACCGCATACCTGAGGCCGATAGGGCATTGGCTCATGCTGCGACTTTCATAACATCGCGAATGTCATAGCCTGCGTTTCTAAGCAATGTTCGTTGTAATTCGGCCATGTGCCCAGGACGCAGTTCGGATTTAACATCAGGATAATGCGGCTAATTGACGCAAGCGGTCTAAGTTGAAGCGAACTTACAAAAAAAGCGCAGCTCCACCAAAGAGCTGTTGGGGGGAATTATGGAACTCGGTGATGCTATCTATAGCGCAGTCACGACTCGGTACTTCAGCGACGAACTGGTAACTGACGAACAACTTAAAACTGCCTTCAATTATGCACGATTTGCACCCCAAGGCGGTAACCGGCAGCCAGTCCGATTTATCGTGGTCAAAGACCAAGAGAAACGGAACCAGCTTGCCGAATGGTACCGAGTCCCGTGGAAGGCTTACCTTGCCGAAGCACAGACCGGAGACATCAATATCGGCTCGGACAAGGCAGCTCGTCTCCTGAAGAACGCCGACCATTTCGCTGACCACATCGAACACGTGCCAGTAATGGTAGTTGCATGCGCGCACCTCGAAGATACCCACCCAACCGACACAGAACTCAACCGACTCTCGGTCGTCGGAGGAGCCTCGATATACCCCGCTGTACAAAATTTCATTCTGGGCTGCCGTGAAGCGGAACTTGGTGCTGCGCTCACGACATTGCTGTGCCTATTTGAACCGCAGGTTAAAGAACTTCTCGACATGCCCGACGATGCCGCAACAGTCGCTCATATCGCGGTAGGGCATCGCACGACCGCTTTCCCGACGAAACTGGACCGAATGGGCCTCGACGAAGTCGTTTTCTCCGAGTCCTGGGGCTCGCCAACGTATACGTAATCGGCGACGCTCCCAAGGGACCACGTGGTACAGAAAATTAGAGCTTCGCTATCGGAGGAACCTGATAACCGCCCCGTAAACGCTCTATATGTCGCGCAAATTCTAAGGTAGTGCGGTCGCCCAGATACGGGCCCACCACCTGAATACCGACAGGGCTTCCATCTTTAGTGAATCCAACCGGCACCACTGTGGACGGCAAATAGACATATCCAAATTGAGATGTCCAAACAATGAGGTCCGAATAAGGACGAACAACCCCATCGACCTCGAGTGTTCGCGTATAGAGATTACCTTCGCTCTGATGCTCAAACGCTGGCGAGAAAGCAACAGGAGCGAGCAACACATCAAAATCACAAAAAAAATCAGACCAAAGGCGACGATTAATATCACGTTGCTCCGTCATCAGAAGCCAATCTCGATGAGACATCGTCGAAGAAGCAGCGCGCATTCGCAGAGTCGAGTCACTCGCCGGATCAGCTGCGGTCTCCACAAGTGCAGCGAACTCTTCAGACGTTCGACCCGGAGACGTCGCAGCGGAAATCAGTGGCAGACCAACAGTGCGCACATCATCGAAAACAACCTCAGGGCGCGCAGAGCGATTAACAGCAACTCCATCAGCTTCTATTGCCTGAACAGTCTCATCTAAGACCGACGAAACACTCGAACTCACCGGACAACTTGGGTCATCTAACCAAGCTGCAACCCGCAAATTCCCTGATGACGCTCGAGAATTTGGCAGACGAATTTGCCACCCACTATCGGAGCCATCAGCGGATCCACGAATAACGTCAAAAAGTAGTTCTAGGTCGCCGACTGTACGTGCAAGTGGACCAAAAACGTTGATATCAGCATCGGTCGAACCGTATGAAACATGGTCTATGTATCCCCGTTGAGGAACAACCCCAAAGCTTGGCTTGTGACCACAGACGCCAGCAAAATTAGCTGGAAGTCGAACTGACCCTCCGATATCAGTTCCAACTTCAAGCGGCGTAAGTCCCGCTGAAATTGCCGCGGAAGCTCCACCCGACGACCCACCCGGCCCCCAAGCAAGATTCCACGGATTGTTTGTCGTCCCAAAAAATTCGTTTGAGGCCTGAATATCGCCCGACCAACGTGGAAGATTTGTTTTACCAAAAATGATGGCACCCTGACTCTTGAGAGCGCTCACAACCTCAGCATCCCGAGAAGGAACATGATCTCGCAACTCCACTGCGCCACCTGTTGAACGAACTCCTTCAACAGCAATTGCATCTTTAATAGTCATAGGTAAACCCTCGAGCAGACCCATACCGAGGTTTCCTGCGCGGCGGTCATCGACCGACTTCGCCGTCTCAAAAGCCCTGTCTAGGTCGAGAGTTACAATGGCGTTGAGTTGATCGTGTAGCCGCGAGTTTCGCTGGACGAAATGCTCCAAAAGCTCAACGCTTGAAACCTCACGGGAGGAGAGCATGCTTAATAACTCTCGTGCAGGTCGAAGACCTAAATCGTTGGATGAATAACCATCGGACATGACTTGAAACTAGCCTGCGGCATTTCATAAATCTTTCGCAAAGTTTCTGTGAAATGATTTCCCTCAGCGATAGGAGCGACATGACTGTGCAATTACGGCGTTACGAAGTTGAGCGAGGTGGACTTGCGAGATTAGTTGAATGGTTCCCAACCATTGCCCAAGTGCGCGATCAGTACGGATTCACCATCGAAGCCGCCTACGCAGATCAAGAAAACAGTGAATTTGTGTGGATCGTCAGCTACCCGGGGAACCTAGACGATTTCGAATCCGCGGTAGCGACATACAACGAATCTCCCGAACGGGCGGCGGCATTCGAAGGCTTTGACTCACCAGTCACGCAAATGCATTTGAGTTACGTCAGCGCAGCTCTGTAGCAGTTATCCGATAGCAATTGAAAAGAGGTGCCGCGGTGTCGGTGCAATACGAAAATATCGAATTTCTATCCGAAGGCGCAACGCTGCGAGGGCGGCTACATACATCGGACAACGCGCAGGCTCCTTTGATCGTTTTAGCTCATGGCTTTTCCGCAACAGCACACATGTCGGTCAACGCTTTTGCAGCGGGTTTTGCTGCAGCGGGATACCACGCTTTGGCATACGACCACCGCAACTTTGGAACTAGCGAAGGAGAACCGCGCTACTCATTCGATCAATGGTCACAGGTTCGCGGATACATCGACGCCATTTCGCATGCCCTCACTCACAACGATATAGATACCCAAGAAGTCATTGTTTGGGGGGAGAGCATGGGAGGAGCGAACGTCCAATATGTCGGCGCTTTCGACTCCCGAGTTGCCGGCGTTATCGCTCACACGCCAGGGTGCGGCGAGAAGTACGTCCTACCTCAAAGCGACAACAGCGACTTTCTCGAGCTCGACGCTTTCGCAAAGAACGGAGATCTGACCGAAGAACCCCTTAAGGCTATTCCAGTGCGGTTCGCGGACCTGCCAACCTCAGAAGCACCGGTCATTCTCAACTTCGAAGGAGCTCTCAATTACGCAAAATCATTCGGAATGAGAGATGGGTCGCTCTGGTCAAACGACGTAACAATCGCTATCCGTAAAGCCCCAGAGCTTTCCGTACCGGTCGTAGCTCCGCGCCTTTCAATGCCAACGCTATACATCGTGGCACCTGACGATGAAGTAGCAGGGGCCTCCCCAGCCGTTGCCAAAGAATGCTTCGAGACCATCCCGGGAAGTAAAGAGTGGATAGACATCGAAGGCGGCCACTTCGGGCTTCTTCATGAAGACTCACCCCTGTTCCAGAAGGCATTAACAGCAGATTTGCAATTCCTAGAAACGCACTTTCAATAAGCTGGGAGCAGTAAAGATAAGCTCTCGCTGTTGGACCTCAGCCTCATAAATGGGACACTTAAAAGATGCGGTTACGGTTCGCCCCATTGCTAATGATCCTCATTCTTGTGCTTCCTTCATGCGGGGGAAGTCCAGAATGGGATGATTCTCAGAAAACAAACTTTTTGCGAGCCTGCCGGCGGGAAGCCGGATACGAGAAGCAGGATCTTTGTACACCGCTAGCTCAAGAAATTGAACAAAAAATTCTTGAAGGTACATCAAAGTCCTGTTTGTTGTTCAAAGCAAACGACATCGCCACCGCAGGCAGCGAGTCCGCAAAACAAAAAGCACGTGACGAGTTCGATAACTGCTAGTGCTAATCAAACATCCTCAAACCTGCACACCACGACCAATACGAGCCACACTGTTGCATGGACATGGGAATAGGGCTTTGGTGCCTTCAATCAACAGCGACCAGCCCTCGCTCATTTGAGCGGGCATACAGCGAGTTAGTCGAGGACGCTCGCCTGGCAGAAAAAAGCGGCCTTCATAGCCTGTGGCTATCCGAGCATCACAGCTATTACGACGGATATTGTCCGGCGCTGATGCCTGCCGCAGCTGCAGCCCTAGCTGCGACAGACAACCTAAAGATCGGGACAGGCGTGCTTCTGCTTCCGTTGCATGAACCCCACCGAGTCGCAAACGCCGCAAATCTCCTCAACGACAGCTTCGATCAACGCTTTCATCTCGGTGTAGGCATGGGCTACCGACCCGTGGAATTTCAAATCAAAGATCTCGACATGGGGCAACGACTGCAACTTATGAATGCAGGCCTCAATGCTTTAGAACCAGCGACAGACACACAGACCTGGTTAGGTATCAGTAGCCAAAAAGCAGCGGAAAGAGCTGGCCGCCGCGGCCTAGGCCTATTTATCTCGGGCGCCTTCTCCAAAGAAGTAGTCAATTCGCTTATCGACGCTCACCGAAAAGCATGGGAAAAGGCCGAGAGAAACGAAGAGGGACCGCCACCGGTAGGCCTCTTGAGGAATCTTTGGGTCGTTGACTCGGAGGCAGAACGAAAAACGGCGCTCCAGTGGGTTAGATCAAGCTACTTGGTCTACGCAGGACTTGGATGGGGTGCCGATAACGCCGGAGTCGATTTCGTCAGCGAAATTGAAACTTCAATGAATGAAGTTGAGAATTCGGCGACGGTAGGGACCGCACAAGAAATCGCAGAAGAACTTGAAGGCTACGACGTCGATCTTGTTGTATGCCGAATCGGCTATGACCAACCACCAAGAAGCGCCCTTACCGAAGTCATAGAACGAATAGGTACCGAACTGGCGCCGCTGGTAAAAGACATTGGGGTGAAAAAGTGAGACTTCTTTTGGATCTACGAGAGATTAGTGACCCCGAAAAGCGGCGACGACTTGCAGCTGAAGCTGATGAAAATGGAATCTGGGGTGTCGTAGTTACAGGTCCCCGGGGTGGGGAAAGCGTAGAAGCAAGCGTCATCGCTACTGCAACGACCAACATCACCATCGCGGTTGACGTCGACATCGACGGAGTCCACTCAACCACCGTTGCGGAAGAAATCTCAGTGCTTGACCAAATCTCGCGTCGTCGAACAATGGTGATATTCCGAGGTAACCCTTCGGCAGCAAAACCGATTCAAGAGCTACTAAGCGGAAAAGATGTTGATGGAGTGATCCTCTCTCCACCTCCTGCCCAAGCAGCTATCCCAGTGCACGAATCCAGCGAAATCAGTGCCGTGAAGCTCCCGTCCGACCTTGGGGAAGCGGCCTCAGTAATTGACCAACATCGAGATGCCGGAGACCGTTTTCTGATCGTGGCTTCCCACCAGCCTGTCAAAGAGATAGCGAGACACTTCTTGGGGCGAGCTGTTTCAGCGGATTTCCCGCAAATGGTTGCAGATATGGCAGACCAAATTGATCCAATTAATCAATAAGTAGCTCCCAGGGACGGTAGCTTCCAGCAGCGTGCCCCAATCAAAGTCTCGCAACTGGTTGTGTTTTGTTTTGGTGTTAACGCTAGGAACTGGAGCCTGTGCTGAAGACAGCATCGATGAATTTAACGGCGTCGCCACCGAACCAGCCCGACTGACAACCAACGGAAGCCAAGCCCAGCCGACTACTAGTTCCAGCTCCGCCCCCGCTACAACCAACATCGCCTCAATCACATCTACGAAACCATCGACAACAGTTTCGAATGCAACTTCTACTAGTTCTGTGGCAACCACGACGGTGCAACCAACCACGACGGTGCAACCAACCACGACCGTACAATCAACTACGACGGTGCAACCAACTACGACGGTGCAACCAACCACGACGGTGCAACCAACTACGACGGTGCAACCACTCACAACTTTCGAACCGACCGTAGACGATCGCGAAAACGGAACAGAATCTGTCACCGCACCGGTAGCGATCACTAGATACGGCATTCCGGTCAGAGTTTCGGGCGCCACCGAAAACGGCTGGGAAGTCTTTGACCCATGCGGTGACCTTCAAACAGTTTCAAAAATTGTTCCAATCGAAAGCACCGAAGTGGTCATTGATCCGGGTCATGGAGGCAAAGACTCAGGAGCCATTGGTCATGGAGGCTTAAAAGAAAGTGACGTCAATCTCCGAGTGGCGATAGCAACGTCTCAATTACTAAAAGACAAAGGCGTTCCGACATTCTTGACCAGGATGAGCGACTACTACATTTCGCTGGATGAGAGAATCGCGTTGGCTGATGCGGCCGAAGCAAAAGCACTCATATCTATTCACCACAATGCCCCTGCATCTGCGGCATCGAAGACACCCGGAACCGAAGTCTTTGCTCAAAGCGGTGACTCCGAATCAGCGCGACTATCGGGCTTGCTCCACAGAGAAGTTTTTGAAGCGCTTATGGAAGTTGAGGGTGTTCGGTGGACGTCGCGTTGGGATGCGGGAGCTTTACGGGTTTTGAACTCCCGAGGAAGCGACGCATACAGACTGGTTAGAAAACCTGAGACCACCAACGCCCTGATAGAGGTCGGATATCACGCAAGTGCTTCCGAAGGGGCTTTTATGGCAACGGATGAATACGTTCAGATTGTGGCTCTAGCCCTAGCGACAGCAATTGAAACGTTTCTCACCACTAATGACGATGGGACGCCACTAAATGAAAGGGCCCGCATCTTCAACCCATCGGGAGGCCGAACAATCTGCCCAACTGTTGAACTCGAATAAAAAGGTAATTGCAACAGGGCAACGCAGGGGCGCGTCTAACTTGAGAGACAACGAATCATGAATGGAGATGTTGTGGATACCGAACTGACTTACCTCGCGTGGAGTGCACTCCTATGCATAGTTCTTTGGCTGCCGTACGTCTTGGAACGAATCATGAACCAAGGCCTAATAAAGACGTTGGGGTACCCCACCAACCCCGCCACTCCCGCTCCATGGGCGCAACGCGCGCATAGAGCGCACTTGAACATGATCGAAAACCTTCCCGCGTTCGCGACGCTGGTGATCATTGCGCAACTAACAGAAACAAGTGTGTCTGGCGCCGCCGCCTTGTTCTTCTGGGCACGCGTTGTGCACGCCGTCGTGTTCATTCTCGGCATTCCTTACATCAGAACACTCGCCTTCGTTGCAAGTTGGATAGCAATGCTGAGCATTTTCTTTTCAGTTATTTAATCGCTCAAGAGGGGCTCTGTTGAAAACAGGCAACTGTCAATTCAGAACTGACACTTTGATTTTTTGCTAACCCCCAAAGGCTGTCAGCAACAAGGAGTCGAGAGAAAAGCCTCGTCGCTACCCCTCGCCAACAACAATTGCCCCTGTCATCCCGGGATGCAACGAGCAAAAGAATTCGTAAGTGCCAGGTTGAGAAATCTCAATGACCGCTGCCGCGCCACCACCAACTACTCCACTATCAAACTCGCCACTAGGTTTTTCCGGTGTCCCAGCAGTAATGCTGTGGGCCTCAGGATCAGCATTGAAAAACGAAATCTTGCCCGGTACCGCTGACTCAACAACCTGATAGTCGAAATTTGAAATGAGGTTGGTGTTAGACGTTGTGCGTGAGCCGATCGACAGATCCGCCGATCTAGTTGGATCCGATTTTGGCCAAATAGCAGGGTTCCACATCGAAAACGCCCCAAGCTGGTTGTCGTGACCCGAGTCTGCCCACGCGTGAATCATCCACCCATCGCTCGCATCGCCTTGAGGACGGTCAATTGGGCCGTCGGAAAGGCCACTACACACCGAAGGCAGAACCGTAACGTCCTGTCCAGCTAACCGACACAAGTTGTAATGCACATGCCAGTTGTCCAAAGGCCCGCTGAATCCCTCGAAGTGATCATCTCCTACTGCGGCAAATGGCATATAGAACGCAGCCCCGGCGATCTCAACGTCGACGCCTCTCCAGACGCCTTTCTTGCAGCGCCCCAATGCGCCAAAGGGTGGCGTTTCATCATCTGCCGCTACATACAGAAGAATCTCTGGTGCCGAGGGACTGAACTTCCCATCAACAACCAGCTGAAAGTTCGTAAAGTGAGAACCCATGTTGGGAGTTTGAGTTCCATCTGGTCGATAGCCCGCAGCGCACGCATCATTAACGTCCGCAAAGCGAACAAGCGTTGCGCGAACCTCGCTTAGCTCCCGGATAAGGACATCCAGCTCTGAGACAGACATGTTCAACTCATCAGGAGGTTTTACCCCTGAATCTCGAAGATCTTTAAGTTCTTCAAAAGAACAAGGAAGTTCAACCTTCTGACATCGAGTCTGCTCGGCCCTAGGCCCTTCTATCAAAGCTGGAATAACCTGGTCGCCGCTCTGGGTGAAAACGTACCTTGTGTAGCCAACCTGACCCATCGGCCTATCGGGCATTACCGAAGGCGCAAACGCATCTTTCAGCGGAGCGTTCGTTGTGTGGTCGAGAGCAAGAGTTTGATCCTCGGAAGCAACGCGCAACGAGTCGGCTCCCGCGCTGTCAGAATTTGAATTATCTGAGTCTCGCGAAGTGCTCTCGGGAGGCAACGACGAAGCCACCCGGCCAACACCACCCTCAGGCGAAGAAACCGAGGTATTTGTCTGTGAACAGGCAGACAAAATAAGGCACATGACGATGCTTATGGTGATGCGATTTGCAATATGACCCATGCCACTATCTTGTTCCACGATGATGTTTGAGCCAAGCCACTCGGGAAATTCCCATAGAATTTCTCAAAGTCGTAGTCGGGCAACCGGCAGTCTTCAACAAACATTATTGAGATAACAGATCGTCAGTACGGGGGCAGTTGTGGACAGTTTCGTTGAAAAGATGGCCGTGGTAACCGGCGGAGGCACTGGCATGGGGCGCGAACTGGTGCGTCAACTCGTAGCAAGTGGCTGCCACGTAGCGACTTGCGACATAAACCCAGATGCGATGGAGGAAACATCGGAAATTGCTTTAGCTGGAACACAATTCGATGTGCGTCTAACAACACATCTGTGTGACGTCTCCGATGAGGCAGACGTGCTGGCCTTTCGCGACCAACTGCAAGCTCGACATCACGTCGAACATCTAGACCTCGTATTCAACAACGCGGGAATAGGCGGAGGAGGGAGCTTCGTGACCGACGAAGATCGGATGGCATGGGAAAAGACATTCGATGTTTGTTGGTACGGCGTCTACTACGGCAGTCGAGTTTTCTTGCCGATGCTCATGCGAAGCCCCAAGTCACATCTAGTGAACACCAGCAGTATCAACGGATTCTGGGCGACCGTAGGACCTCGCACGCCTCATACCGCCTACTGCGCCGCAAAATTTGCTGTTAAGGGCTTCACAGAAGCACTCAATATCGACTTAAGGCTGCATGCCCCTCATGTTATGGCGCACGTAGTTATGCCCGGCCACATAGGAACGGACATTGGCCTCAATAGCACCGACGTCCACGGAGGCCCCGACCTGAAACAAATCAGGAAAAACCTCGCGGAGAGAGGTGTACGAGATGACCAAATATCAGATGAGGAACTCAACGATCTTGTTATTGCCCAGGGCCGCCGTTTTAGAGACGAGGCGCCAACAACCGCTTCGGAAGCAGCCGCCATAATCCTCGATGCCGTACGACAAGAGAATTGGCGAATTCTTGTTGGTGAGGACGCCGTTTTTATCGACGAATCAGTAAGGGGCAATCCCGAGTTCGCCTACGAACCAGAATTTCTAAAACGTATTAATGATCAAGGCCACCTTGGATTTTTTCGAAGAGGTACTTGAACCTCAAAAACTTGTATTAATTTCGCATGATGGAATCTTCCCGAATCATGGAACTCTCGAAGGGCCCCCGCGTTCGCTTTTCGCCGTTTTATGAACGGGCAGTGGAGGCAGGCATTCGCGTAGCCACCGTCTACAACCGAACCGTGCTACCGGTGTCGACTGACAACCCAAAAGCGGATTATGAAGCATTGACCGAACATGTCGCGATATGGGATGTTGGCTGCCAACGTCAAGTGCAAATACACGGACCCGATGCGCTGAAGCTATGCCGCTACATGAGTGCTCGTGACCTATCGCAACTCAAAATCGGCCTAGCTAAATATGCACCGCTCTGCGATCACGAAGGACGTCTAATTAACGATCCAGTAGTCCTTAGGGTCGATGAAGAGACAATCTGGTTTTCAATAGCAGATTCCGACATTTTGTTGTGGGCCAGAGCGATAGCAGGAGAAGGAGATTACGACGTAGAGATAACTGATCCAGACGTGAGCCCGCTGGCTGTGCAGGGACCCAAGGCTCCAGCCCTAATCGCTCAAGTCTTTGGCGACTGGACAGAAGAACTCAAATTCTTTCACTTTCGACGGATCACCCATCAGGGAATCCCACTAGTGATATGCCGTTCGGGGTGGAGTAAGCAAGGCGGTTTCGAACTCTTCTTAGAGGACAGCGACAAAGGCGCAGATCTCTGGGACCTGATATGGAACGCCGGCAAAGATTGGGGTATACGACCTGGTGGACCGAACAACGTCGAAAGGATGGAAAACTTTCTTTTTTCATGGGGCTCTGACGTTGACCTGGAGTGCGATCCCTTCCAGTCCGCCATCGGCCAATACGTAGACCTAGGAGTCGAACACGACTTCATAGGCAAAGAAGCGCTGATAGCAAAAAGAGTTGAAGGTCCGACACGCGAACTCAAAGGCCTTCTTATTGACGGCGAGCCCCTTGAAGCCAATCCAGCTCCGGTGGGACTCCAAAATCCCAACGGGACATATGCAGGGGAGACACGCATCATTTGTTACTCCCACAAGTTCCAAAGAAACTTAGGACTTGGAATTATTGAAGTTCCCAATAATCTCCCCGGAACCAAACTTAGAGTTGAAACTAAGGACGGCTGGCGATCAGCAGTTGTGTCGGACTTGCCATTTGACCTGTAGTCGGCTTGCTCGCCCGCTAGCCTGAAGATGTTCGCGGGCGTAGTTCAATGGCTAGAACCCCAGCCTTCCAAGCTGATGATGCGAGTTCGATTCTCGTCGCCCGCTCCACTCAAGCCCTTTGATTAGGGGACAGTCGAACCGACCCCGATAGTATTTGTCTCTTGTGAAGACCACTGTTACTGAAGTTGACCCCACCGAACTAGATGACACCGCGTCGCAGGACGATGACTCCTCGGCGGGATCTGACGAACAAAAAGAACGTACCTTCGGCCCTAAAGTGAAACTGACCGTCGAAGTTGACGAGGAAACATTCGATGAGGCCATAGATCAGGCGTTTCGCAAGATAGCCCAAGAAGTCCGAATACCAGGATTTCGTAAGGGCAAAGTCCCTCGTCCAGTTCTCGAATCCCACATCGGCGGAGAATACGCAAGAGCTCAGGCCCTAGAGGATGCAATACCTGGCTATTACGCAGATGCAGTGCGAGCCGAGTCGATAGACGTGATCGCTGCCCCGGAACTATCGCTCACTGCTGGTGAGCAAAGTGGGCAAATCTGCTTCGAGGCAGTCGTAGAAACGAGGCCAACAGTTTCCCTCAGCGGCTACGGAGACTTAGAAGTAGAAATTCCTAGTCCAGTGCCAAGTGATGAAGAAGTCCAAGAACAAATCGACTCGCAGCGCCGCCAATCAGCCGAACTCGTCGATGTGGAGCGACCAGCCTCATCTGGAGATCAAGTGTCTATCGACATTCAAGGAACTGTCGACGGGGAACCTCTGCCTGGTCTCACCGCTGACGACTATCTCTACGCAGTCGGAAGCGGAGGTATCGTCGAAGAAGTAGATAACGAACTTGAGGGAGCCAGCGCCGGAGACGAACTCAGCTTCACCGCAGGCCACCCCGTTCAAGAAGATGTTTCAATTGATTTTGCGATCAAAGTACACGCAGTTAAAGAAGAAGTACTTCCCGAACTAACCGACGAGTGGGTCGAAGAAAACACCGAACATGATTCAGTCGAAAACCTGCGATCAGAAACTTCACAAAGAATGAAGATGATGCGCATATTTCAGGCCAACGCTGCCATGAGAGAAAACACGGCGACCGCTCTAGCTGAGCTGGTGGAAGACTCGATTCCAGATTCGATGGTCAACGGAGAAATGTCTGAACAGCTTCAACAGCTTGCAATGCGGCTTCAAGGACAAGGAATGAACCTTGAAACCTGGATGCAGATGACCGGCCAAGATCCCGAGACATTCACCGAAGAGCTACGAGACGCCGCAAAAAGATCAGCGAAGGTCGACCTAGCGCTCCGGTACATCGCATCCAATGAAGCGATTGAAGTTGACGAAGACGATCTCGACGAAGAACTCGAACGCATGGCAGAGCAATTCCAAACATCGCCAAATGAACTTCGTCGACAGATCGAAGATCAAGGCGATGGCCTAGGACCAGTCAAGGCAGAAATAGGGAAGCGGAAAGCACTCGAATGGCTAGCCGCAGAAGTTCAATTAGTCGACGAAAATGGTGATCCCATAGATCGGAAAGACCTCGAGTTACCCGATCTCGCAGACTCTGATTCAGAAGAAGACTCCGATGCCGATACGGTTGACAACGCAGAGGAAAGTCACGAAGAAGACCCAGAAAAGGACCAGGAATAGTGAGTATCGACCCACAAAATTATCTAGTTCCGACAGTCGTCGAACAGACCAACCGGGGCGAAAGGGCTTATGATCTCTACTCCCGTTTGTTGAAAGAAAATATCATTTTCCTCGGGACACCGATTGACGACACCATCGCCAATCTCGTATGCGCCCAGATGATCCATCTTGAGTCTGAGAACCCCGATCGGGATATCAATATCTATATCAACTCTCCTGGCGGAGACATCAATGCGCTCTTCGCTATCTATGACACCAGTCAATACATACGAAATGACATAACCACAATATGTTTGGGTCAAGCGGCTTCCGCCGCAGCCGTGTTGTTGGCAGCGGGAAGTCCGGGTAAGCGCATGGCGCTTCCTCACGCGAGAGTTCTCCTGCATCAGCCATATGGCCAAGCGATGGGACAAGCAACTGACATAGAACTGGCCGCCAAAGAGATCGACCGGATGCGCGACCTACTCGAAGGCATCCTCGCTCGCCACACTGGGCAAGATCTGGAAAGAATTCACACCGACACCGACAGAGATTTCATCATGGACGCCGCAGCGGCCAAAGAATACGGCATTATCGATGAAGTCATCGACAGTCGCGACGTCGTCGAAGACGGACCAATTCGAGCCGCTTAATATTGCACTGTTCAGATAGTCCGCTAATCGGTACCCTCTGATACAACCGGAGTAAGTTAAGCCTGTTTAGGAATTAGGCCCTAACGGCACTGCGTTTCGACGTGATTGTGCCATCCTAAGCAGATAGCCATCGGCCAAATGGTTAGGTGACCAGAACGAGGTAAACGCAACGTGGCGAAATTCGGAGAAGGCGGAGAGCTGCTGAAATGCTCATTCTGCGGAAAATCTCAGAAACAAGTCAAAAAGCTAATAGCGGGTCCTGGGGTCTACATTTGCGATGAATGCATAGACCTATGTAACGAAATCATTGAAGAAGAACTCGCCGATAACTCAGAGGTCAGTTTCGAGGAAGTCCCTAAGCCGTCAGAAATCTTCGACTTCTTGAACGAATACATCATTGGCCAAGAGCGAACCAAAAAGATTCTGTCCGTCGCCGTATATAACCATTATAAGAGAATCCAGTTCGGCCAAAGCCTCGAATCCGATGTAGAAATCGCTAAATCGAACATCATGCTTATCGGTCCCACCGGATGCGGCAAAACGATGATGGCCCAAACGCTAGCGCGCATGCTGAATGTGCCGTTCGCGATAGCTGACGCAACGGCTCTTACAGAGGCCGGTTACGTGGGAGAGGATGTCGAAAATATTCTCCTCAAGCTAATTCAGGCCGCGGACTACGACGTGAAACGCGCAGAGACCGGCATCATCTACATTGACGAAATAGACAAGGTTGCGCGCAAGGCGGAAAACCCCTCGATTACACGCGACGTATCAGGCGAAGGAGTTCAACAGGCGCTACTAAAAATCTTGGAAGGAACACAGGCGTCTGTCCCACCCCAAGGCGGCAGAAAGCACCCCCATCAGGAATTTCTGCAGATAGACACAAGTAACGTCTTGTTCATATGCGGCGGCGCATTCGACGGTCTCGAGCGAGTCATAGCAGACCGAGTAGGCCAGCGAGCAGTCGGATTTGGTGCAGACGTAAAATCGACAAATGAGCGAGGCAATCTCGATCTTTTGCCAGAAGTACTGCCGGAAGATCTCCAAAAGTACGGGCTGATACCCGAATTCATCGGTCGACTTCCGGTTGTAGGTGTCGTTGACGAACTCGACCACTCAGCGCTTACAAGCATTCTCCTCGAACCTAGAAACGCACTCATCAAGCAATATCAACGGATGTTCGAATTAGACGGAGTAGATCTAGAGTTCACCGATGAGGCCATAAGCGCCGTGGTGGATCAAGCACTGCTGCGCAACACCGGAGCCCGCGGCCTTCGCGCAATTCTCGAAGAGGTTCTTCTCGGCGTAATGTACGAAGTGCCTAGTCGCGACGATATAGCTCGATGCATCATCGACAGCGACGTCGTACTCCAGAAAGTTAATCCAACCTTGGTGCCCCGCAGGGACGACAGCGGTGGCGAGCGCCAAGCGTCGTAAACGGCCTCTACGCCGTCAAAATTCGCCCCAACCATTGCAGACCTATGAGCAAGCGGTGCATTGGCTCGAGTCTCACTACAACCTAGAACAGCACCTCGGCGGTAAACGCGTCGAGGCCCCATCGCTAAAACGCATGTCGGCACTGATGGAACTTCTGGGAAACCCTCAGCACGATATTCCAGCTATTCACGTAACAGGAACTAACGGCAAGGGAAGCACCTGTCGGATGTTGACAGAGATTATTGGCGCCACTGGGCTTAAAGTCGGCAGCTACTCTTCTCCACACATTGACCGCGTAAACGACCGAATTATGATCGGTAACGAACCAGTTGACGATGAATCGTTTCTCGCAGCGATCGGAGAAGTCGCTGATATTGAACCCTGGGTAATTAAAGCCACCGGCGAAACACCAAGCTATTTTGAGGTCATATGCGCTGCCGCATACAACTGGTTCGCGGCAAGCGCGGTTGACGTCAACGTCATTGAAGTTGGTATGGGTGGCAAATGGGATGCGACCAACGTAATAGACGCAGACGTAGCGGTAATTACCAACGTTGGCCCAGATCACCTTGAAATCATCGGGCCAACCGTTGCCGAAGTGGCGCAAGAAAAATCAGGGATAATTTCGAAGCGCTCTCACGTGATCTGCGGCGAGACGGACCCCGCATTAGTTGAAATCATCTCGAAAGCTAACCAGCGAGCAACATGGCGACGCACAGTCGAGTTTGAGCTATCCGAGGACCGACTAGCAGTGGGCGGACGCCTTATCGACCTCCGGACTTCTTTCGGTCAGCACGCGGAACTTTTTCTCCCGGTAAACGGATCGCACCAAGCGGAAAATGCAACCTTGGCGGTTGCTGCCGCAGAAGCATTCTTTGGTCGACATCTCGACTCCGAAGTTATTCAAAACGCATTTGAACAACTCAAGTTACCGGCGCGTTTCGAAATCGTAAGTCGGCAACCGACCATCATTATCGACGGCGCCCACAATGCTCCAGCAGCAACCGTTGTTGCAGAGACGCTCTTTAACGACTTCGCTTCCGAAGAGAAGCCAATACTAGTAATCGGACTAAACGAACCCCGAGAGCCCCGCGCTTTCGTCCAAGCCATGGGAGGCACTCATTTCTCCAAAATCATTGCCACTGCCGCCGACTGGCCGCGAGCCATACCTGCGGACCAAATTGCTGCAGAACTCAACGACCTAGACTCCATTACGGAAATCCAGCCAGAAGTCTCCAAAGCCTTAGACCGAGCCTTGCAACTTGCTGGCGACGCAGGAACTATTTTGATCACCGGCTCCCTTTATCTAGCAGCGCAAGCCCGAGCCCAACTCGCTCCGCCCCCGAGGTAGCCTTACAAAGGTTGCCGTCCAACTCTCTAGGAGACCAAGTGCCCCGCACCTTCGTAATATGCAAACCCGACGCCGTGGAACGTGGTCTTGTTGGTGAAATTATCACCCGGCTAGAACGCAAAGGTTTAACCCTTTCCAAAGCCGAACTTCGACATATAGAGCGTTCAACGGCAGAGGCACACTACGAGGAACACCAAGGGAAACCATTTTTCGAAGATCTCATTGCGTTCATCACGCGCTCTCCGGCCATGCTTATGGTTGTCGACGGCCCCTCAGATGCCGGTGACGATATATTCGCAATAGTCCGCAACCTGATGGGCGCAACTAACCCCGCTACAGCAGCACCAGGAACCATACGTGGCGATTTTGGACTAGTAGTTACAGAGAATCTCGTGCATGGGTCAGATTCCGATGCATCAGCTGAACGTGAAATTGCTTTGTTCTTTCCCGGACTCTGATTGGAAGAACGTGACCGCCCCTAACGCAATTTGTAGCAGAACGACTCCTATCGCTCTTGCCTCCTTCTCCGAGCGCGTCTGGCGGCATAGATGAGACGACCAGCGGGCTTAAGAAGCTTCAGCGGTCGAGACATTGCCGTTGATCTGGGTACCGCTAACACACTCGTGTATGTGCGAGGCAGAGGGATCGTCCTCGATGAGCCATCCGTCGTCGCTATGGATGTCACCAACGGCACTCCGTTAGCAGTAGGGCACGATGCGAAGCGCATGGCAGGTCGAACCCCCTCGCACATTCAAGTAGTGCGGCCGCTCAAAGACGGAGTCATAGCGGATTTTGATGTGTGCGAGAAAATGCTCCGGTACTTTATCGATCAAATCTCTGGTAGCCGCTGGGCCAAGCCAAGAATGGTTATTTGTGTTCCATCGGGTATCACCGGCGTCGAACAGCGAGCAGTTCAAGAAGCGGCCGAGTATGCCGGAGCCCGCAAGCCAGCGTTTATCATCGAAGAGCCTATGGCTGCAGCGATAGGCGCAGGTCTGCCAATCCAATCGCCACACGGGAGCATGATCGTAGATATTGGCGGCGGAACCACCGAGGTAGCTGTGATCTCCCTAGGCGGTATTGTTGCGAGTCAATCAGCTCGGGTCGGAGGTGATGTGCTTGACGATGCAATCACCCAATACGTGAAAAAGGAGTACAGCGTTGCGCTGGGTGAAAGCACTGCAGAGGAAGTCAAAGTAGCACTCGGCTCTGCATGGCCACTCCCTGATGAAATGTACGCAGAAATCCGCGGTCGAGACCTAGTAACGGGCCTTCCTAAAACTGTGACCGTGAGCAGCGTAGAGATGCGGGAAGCTTTAGACGAGTCAATCAGTTCCATCATTGACGCGGTCAAATTCACACTAGACCAGACACCTCCAGAACTGGCAGCAGACATTATGGATCAAGGCATCGTTCTTGCCGGAGGAGGAGCGCTTCTCCGAGGATTGGACCAACGCCTTGCGAACGAAACAGGAATGCCGATTCGAACTGCACATGACCCGCTGTATGCCGTTGCAAGAGGCTCAGGCCAAGCCTTAGAAGAATTTGAGGTTCTCCGAGGTGTACTTTTCTCGTCCGGTGACCACTACTAAACGAGCTGCTGATGTTACGCCGTGTCCGGCCGTCGAAGAAGAGAGCCTCCAGATTCCGTTTGGGTTTGTTAGTTCTGACCGCAGCTGTCCTAATAACGCTTGACCTACGAACTGAGGGAGGCGCAATTGATACAGCCCGCGGGGCAGTCTTGGACCTATTGGGTCCTCTCCGATCTGCAAGCTCGGGAATCTTTGAGCCCATAGGAGGAGCCTGGGAGGCAGTCTCCACCTATGACGAGCTTGAAGCACGCAACGCTCTGCTACGCGCAAAAATTGCTGAACTTCAAAACTCAGTTCTCGAAGTCGGGGAAATCGAACGAGAACGAAAAGCTCTTCTCTCACTTCTAGGAGCTCGAGATCGCGTTGCTCAAGTAGGGCGAAGAACAGCGAGGGTGATTGACGCCCCGATTTCCAATTACCAACGAACGTTGGAACTGGACAAAGGGTCACGGGACGGTATCGCCGTCGGAATGCCCGTAGAAACTGGCGCGGGTGTTATTGGCCGCATAGCCACAGTTTCGGTGACAAGGTCACAAGTCGAACTACTCACTGACCCAAAGTTCAATGTTGGAATCCGCATGGCTCGAACGGGCGATGACGGAATCGCTTCAGGGCGAGGCCAAAATCGTGAACTGGAAGTCAGTTTCATTGAACTAGACACCGTCGTTATACCCGGTGAAACAGTTGTCACAAGCGGCTTTCAAGGAAGCACGTTTCCAGAAGGGCTGCTCATTGGCACCGTTGTAGACGTCGTCCCTAACGCTGTTCAAGGAACCCAACGCATCAGCGTTCACCCGGCAGCGGACCTCGACCGCCTGCGGTGGGTCCAGGTCTTGCTTTTCTACCCCGAAGCGCCAGAGCCCGTCATTGCGGATCGGGTGCCAGAAGACCAAAACCAGGCACCAGACGAGGAATCTGATCAGTGATGTTGGGTTCGCGTTCCATCGGCCGGCTCGCCGCAATATTTGTAACAGTCTTGCTCATCCAAATCACAGTCGTCCCGCACTTTCGTCTCAATGGTTACGTGATCGACCTACCTCTAGTGGTGACACTTCTGATATGTCTCTATCTCAGCTCAGCCAATGCAGCTGTAATGGGATTTGTATGTGGTCTCATCTTTGACTTGGTTTTGCACACACCATTCGGCATGACAGCGATGACATTTTCGATCGGGGGATACATCGCAGCCGGAGCATCGCAACAGATAGCCACTAAAAGCGCAGCCACCCGCGCCATCGCCGTCGCCATTCTTGCCGCTACCGCAACTTCACTTTTCGCCTGTACCGGAGCCCTCATCGGCCTTGAGTATGTGACCAGAAGAGAACTGGGAGCCATAGCCATAGTCACTGCTGGAGCTGGTATGCCGGCAGCGATGGCCCTTCACCCGCTAGTTCGATGGGCCTTCCCGCACGAGGTAGTGAACTTCAATGAGTGATCAGTTGAATCGGCGGCTGGCCTTTCTTGGCATCCTCATCGTCGGCCTTTTTGCTGCACTCTTCACTCGCGCCTGGTACCTCCAAGTCTTAACCACAGAAGAGCTCGCCGATAAGGCCCTTCTAAACCACGTCGAAGTGGTAATCACGCAACCGACCCGAGGGCGAATTTTAGATCGCCATGGCGTTGTGCTTGCCGACAACGTGCGGAATGGAGTGGTGACGGTAGACCAATCGCGTTATGCACCTGGTCAAAAAGAAGCTGTTCTAGGCGAGCTTTCTGATTTGCTGGACATCCCCGTTTCGACGTTCGAAGCGCGACTCCAGGATCTGCAGAGTCACCCCCTCGCCGCAAAAGTGGTCGCCACCGGCCTCGACGAATATGGAATATTGCGAGTGTCGGAAGCATCGCTGCCCGGGGTCGAAGCGAGGTGGGTGATGAGCCGCGTCTACCCGCAAAGAGAAATTGGCTCACACGTGATCGGATACGTCGGGGCAATGTCAGAATCCCAGACAAGTCGGCTCCTAGAAAAGGGTTACCTACCTTCGGAACGTGTAGGTAAATCTGGGATAGAACAGATTTTCGAGAGCGACCTTCACGGAGAACCTGGCCGAACCGAGTTGGAAGTTGATAGCACGGGCCGGGTTCACCAAATTCTCACTCAAACCGCTCCAAAGCCCGGCGCTGATATTCACCTAACTATCGACGCCGACCTTCAAGCAGCAGCGGAGTCATACCTAAGGCAAGGCCTAATAGCGGCACGAAAAACCGTAAGCGACGACAGCGGCTTCTTCTTTCCAGCAATTGGCGGCGCTGCGGTAGTCATGGATCTCCGTAACGGAGACGTCCTCGCTATGGCCTCGCACCCCACATATGACCCGAACTGGCTCGTGGGTGGAATCACAAGTCTCGAATATCAGTCCGTATTTGAGAACCCTTACGCGCCGGGAGCACTCAACAATCGCGCGATTCAGGGTGTCTACTCTCCAGGATCAGTTTTCAAGCTAGTGACAGCGCTCGCTGGTCTCGAATCCAGACTGATCTCCCCACGAGCGGCCTACTACGACGTCGGATACTTCCAAATTCCAGAGAAATACGGATGCACCGGCAGGTGCACTTTCTATAACGCCGATAAAGCCCCACTAGGAATTGTGGACCTGTCCTCAGCAATTACTCGCTCCAGCGACGCGTACTTTTACAAAGTGGCCCACGACCTCTACTGGATTCGAGGAGATGAGCAATGGGCAATTCAGGATATGGCGCGACTTCTAGGATTTGGGAGTCAATCAGGGGTTCAGCTTCCTTTTGAAAAGACCGGACGCGTAGGAGGTGCCGACGTCAAAAAGTCGCTTTTCGAAGCAAACCCTGATGCGTACAACCCATACGGGGAATCCCCCCAATGGCTTCCCGGAGACAACATCAACACCGGTATAGGTCAAGGGTTTGTCTCCGTTACTCCCATCCAGATCGCGAACGCTTACGCAGCCTTCGCGAACGGAGGCACATTGTTCAGTCCCAATATCGTTGAACGAGTCGTGTCTCGAACTGAAGATCAATTTGGTACCTCCATCGTTGATTTCGAACCACGCATTCAACGGATCGCCGAATTTCCGGAAGGATCCGGTGTCGTCCGTGAAGGTCTGCAAGGAGTGACGAGCAAGGCCCGACGCGGAACCGCTTGGAGGGCGTTCGAAGAATACGACAGCAGGGGATATGCCATCGCTGGTAAGACTGGCACGGCCCAAGCAGAGGGCAGAAACCCGGTTCTTATGCGAAAGAAGGAAGACTCAGCGGTTTTCGTCGCGTGGGCCCCTAAGCATGACCCTCGATATGTGGTAGCAGTCGTTATGGAAGAAGCTGGATTCGGAGGCGAAGCCGCAGCACCTGTCGCGAGAAGAATTTTCGAAGCCCTACGCGCATATGAACAGCGTTGGCCAGACCCAACGATAGCCTTCGTGGCGCCCCGCCCAGAGTGCCCGGAAATACCTGAAGCTCTTCGAGGTGACCAGGCGTTTGTTGGTTATGTGCCCGAAGGCTGCCCATGGGGAATCCAGGTGCCGCGTGCTAACAATCCCGAAGACGCTGATGGGGACGGAATCCCAGACCTTGAAGAAGGTAACCGATGAGTATTCCCATTCGGAAGGAATTACGATCACCGCTGCGCTACGCAGACTACTCCCTAGCGATAGTCGCAGTTCTTCTCTCTGCGATAGGAGTGGCTCTCAACTATTCGGCTACCTGGCGAGTGCTTGAATTTAACGGCCAAGACCCAGCGACCTACGCAAAGCGACAAATCCTATTTGTGCTCGTCGGAATCCTCGTCATGACTGGAGCCGCTTTTCTTGACTATCGGCTATATCGCGATTTTGCGAATCAGGCATACCTGTTAGTGATGCTTGCACTCGTCGGAGTCTTATTTTTTGGAGTCGAACGAAATGGGGCGCGGGCATGGTACGAGGTTCCCGGCCTGACATTCCAAATTCAACCAGCCGAATTCGCCAAAGTAGCGGTTGTTGTCGCGCTAGCGGCCTTTGTGGCTAATCAAGATGGCCATCTAAGGCTGGTAACCCTCTCCAACGCGTACCTCATGCTCGCCGTGCCCCTGGGTCTTATTTACCTGCAACCAGACCTAGGGACCATGCTTGTTTTCGTTGCAATTGGTATGGGCGTCCTTCTTGTCGCAGGTGCCCAAATCAAACACATAGTCGTTACCACTGCTATTGGTCTTCTAGTTGTAGTAGGCGTCTTCAACAGTGACAATCTGGGAGGACCCGCTCTCCTCCGTCAGACCCAAGAACAAAGGCTCACAGCCTTTCTTGACCCGGCCTTCGACCTTCAAGGTGCTTCGTACAACATCAACCAATCCCAGATCGCCATTGGAGCCGGAGGAATCAATGGTCAAGGCTGGCTCAAGGGCACACAAACCAACTTAAATCTCGTCCCCGAACAGGAGACAGATTTCATCTTTACAGCGCTTGGCGAAGAATTTGGTTTCGTGGGGGTGACTGTCCTGCTCCTCCTATACGCCTTTCTCCTAGCTCGCATGTGGTTTATATCCCGAGCATCTAGCGATCTTTTCGGTGCTTTCGCATGTGTGGGAGCCCTATGCATGTTCACATTCCAAATCTTCCAAAACGTCGGAATGACAATGGGAATTATGCCAATCACCGGAATTCCCTTACCGTTTCTCAGTCATGGCGGCTCATCCACGGTCGTAGCCTTTGGATTGGTGGGTCTCGTAGTCAATGTCAGCGCACGTCGCCATCTCGCATAACTAATAATTAAGGCTCCCATAATCTGGAAAGTGGACTCAAGAGCGGTATCATCGGCCCTCAAATGACTTCGCTGTGGCCCCAGCTCGAGCCTCTCCTCCCTAGGGTGGAAAAGCCAGCCCGCTACATCGGTTGCGAGGACGGAGCTCGCACAAACATCTTCAAGCAAAACGCCACGTCGTGGTTACTAACGTACCCGGATACATACGAAATTGGGCTACCGAATCAAGGCTTGCAGATACTGTACGAACTCCTTAATGAGCGGCCAGATGCCTTTGCCGAACGGTCCTACGCGCCTTGGACCGATATGGAAGCAGAGATGCGTTCTGCTGGCCTGCCACTATTTTCCGTCGACACCCATCGGCCTGCTGCGGACTTCGACATTCTCGCATTCAACATTTCAGCTGAGCTTGTCTTCACGAACGTCCTGAACTGCATAGATCTCGCCGGAATATCTATTCACGCTGCAGACCGGTGTGAAGACGATCCACTTGTAGGCGCCGGTGGTCACTGCGCGTACAACCCAGAACCTCTCGCTGATTTCATCGATTTTTTCGTAATGGGGGACGGAGAAGAAGTCATTTCCGAAATTACAACAGTCGTAGACGGCTGGCGAGTCGCCGGTAAACCCTCTGGAACCCGGACAGATGTGCTCTCCCAGCTGGCACACATTCCAGGCGTCTATGTTCCAGCGCTCTACGAAGCTCAATATGACGGTAATGACTTAATTGAGGTCAAACCCACAGGTGAGCAAGCTCCGCGTATGGTTGAGAAGCGAACAGTCGCCGATTTGGCGGATTGGCCCTACCCCCGTAACCAGCTGGTGCCACTCACCGAAGTTGTGCATGACCGGCTAAACGTCGAGGTCTTTCGCGGCTGCACGCGAGGATGTCGCTTCTGTCAAGCCGGAATGATTACCAGGCCGGTTCGAGAGCGTCCCGCAAGCCAGGTACGAGAAATGATTTCTTCGGGCCTTGAGCGAAGTGGCTACGACGAGGTAAGTCTCACCTCGCTCTCCACAGCGGACTTCAGCGATATCGAAGAAGTCGTGACTGAAACCATCGAAGAGCCCGGCACCTGTGGACGTGTCAGTATCTCTCTTCCAAGCCTTCGAGTTGATGCCTTTACGGTAGGTGTTGCAGCACAAGTATCAAGGGCTCGCAGAACCGGACTCACTTTCGCCCCCGAAGCCGGGTCATGGCGAATGAGGCAAATCATTAACAAACTAATCACCGAAGAGGATCTCTATGCCGCAGTTCGTTCTGCCTACAGCCAAGGTTGGCACAGAGTAAAACTCTATTTTCTGACTGGCCTACCTTCGGAAATGGATGACGACACTCTAGGGATAGCTGATCTCGCGGAAAACTGTGTATCGATAGGGCAGGAGTACACCAAAAAAGCATCTGTCACAGTGTCGCTGGGTGGTTTCGTGCCAAAACCCCACACTCCGTTCCAATGGTTTGGACAAAACGAGCCTGAGGAACTGCGACGCAAAGTCGAACTTCTCAGAAATCGGCTCCGACGAAATAAACGAGTCCACCTGAAATGGCACTCGCCAGAGGCATCTACTGCTGAGGCGATAACCAGCAGGGGAGACCGGCGAATAGGGAAAGTAATTGAGCACGTCTGGCGACATGGCGGAACATTCCAAGAGTGGAGCGAACATTTCGACTTGAATCTCTGGAAACAAGCCATGGCAGCGAGCGGCCTAGACATCGAATGGTACGTATATCGTCACCGCAGCGAAGATGAAGTCTTGCCTTGGGATCACATCCACGCTGGCCTTCACAAAGATTTTCTTTGGCAAGATTGGCAAGACGCGCTATCGGGGTACGGCATAGAAGACTGCCGCTGGACACCCTGTTACGACTGCGGTGCTTGCACTGAATATGGGATCGAACACGTGGTTGCGTCCCCGACACCACCCAACGGTGGAAGTCAAGGGACCGGCCAAGACCTAGCGATAGGCCACGTAGTGCCTGTCGAACTGCGCTCACGAGCGAAGGTAGGGGAGACAAATGCATAAATTCCCCCAAGGTCAACGTGAAACTCCCACCCTTGTAGGTGGGAGTCTCCCGTGCGGCTAAGAATCCGATTTTCTAAAATAGGCAAAGTTAGATTTGTTGGCCACCGCGACGTAGCCAGAATTATGGAAAGAGCTCTCAGGCGTGTCGGAGTACCCGTCAAGTACAGCGAAGGATTCTCGCCGCGACTCAAAATGAGCTTTGGGCTTGCGCTGCCAACTTGCTATGAGTCCGGAGCCGAATACTTGGACGTCCCTCTCGAGTCCGAATCAGTCGAACAACAAACCATCGCATGCGTTGGCTGGGCGAAAGGCCAGAGGCGCAATGAGCAGCAAATGCAAATCGCCTTAAGCGAGGCGTTGCCCGAAGGGTTCGAGGTGATTGCATTGCGACTGGAACCCAGTGGCGGAGTCTCACTCCAAGAATCGGTAATGAGCTGCGGTTGGGAATTCGATATTCGCGGAATCAAACCGTCACAGGTAGAGGAAAAGGTTGAACGAGTCCTCTCGTCAACAACAGTAGAAGTCGAAAGAAAGAAAAAAAACGAACTCGTTCGCGAGAATATACGTGCGGGAATAATGCATCTGAGTGTTGATGGCGAGTCAGAACGAGGCGTCATTATCGCAACTGAGTTGGCCGCCAAACCCCGAGTAATTCGTCCCAGCGAATTACTCAGCGCACTTGCGCCGAACTCCGAAATTGGAGTCGCACGGCGCACACATCAATGGATTGAACAGGACGGACAAAGGGTCGAACCTTTGTTGCTGTCAAAATGAAAAAGATTTAAGGAAAGTCAGCATGACTGAAGAAGAACCTAAGAACGCAGACAATGAAAGCCCGGTAAGAAGGCGACGAACGATCGGCGGAAACCGGGAAGCAGAAAATTCCCCAAACGAGGAAAAAAACGCCATCAATGCTCCGCAAGTAGTGGATAACGATCCACCAAAACAGCGGAAAAGAACACTGTCCGCCGACTCCGCAGCCCAAGCAAAGCAAAGTTCGACATCCTCGAACAGGAGAACCGTTAAATTAGGCGATTCTTCCGCGAAGCAGCCCGCCTCCACCAACCGTCGCTCGCAACGAACTCCTAGAGAGCCAAAACCCAAAGTCGGTGATACGCGACGCCCAGTCGCTGCTACCACTGAAGCGACGGAAAATCACAGTTCCAACGACCCGAAAACAGATCGTAAACGCCGCCGTAGAGGTGGAAGAAACCGCTCAACTACAAACCGACGCCCGGGCACGCCCGTTGAAGCCATCCTTGATGACGCCCCAGTTACCCTCGACGAAGCGCAATTAGAACGTCGAAAGGGAAGAGAGCGAAAAGGTAAACCCATCGGTAGGTATCAGATGTTGGTGCACGTCCACGAAGGAGTTACCCATATTGCGGTACTCGAAGGCCGATCCCTAATCGAGCACTACGTAAGTCGACCGTCAGATGATGTGAGCGAAATCCATGGAAACATTTATTTGGGCAAGGTCCAAAATGTGCTGCCAGGAATGGAAGCTGCATTCGTTGATATTGCCACCCCCAAAAATGCAGTGCTCTATCGAGGAGACGTCACGTACGACCGCGAGGATCTCGATGGAGACAAATCACAGTCCTCGGCACCGAAGCCCAAAAAACAACGATCTCGTTTTAGTCGGAAACAGGACGAAGCGCGAATAGAAGACCTCCTGAAAGCACACCAATCGATCTTGTGTCAAGTAACCAAAAACCCGATTGCTCACAAGGGTGCGAGGCTGTCTACTGAGGTGAGTCTCCCGGGTCGATTTGTTGTTTTAGTGCCGAATAGCGACACGTACGGTATTTCTAAAAGGCTCGGCGATCGCGAACGTAAGCGACTAAGGAGCATCCTCGACAAAGTAAAACCAGCCGAGCATGGAGTTATTGTCCGGACCGCAGCACAAGACGTGACCGCTGAAGAGATCGAGCGAGATGTCCGAAGGCTCCTGGATCAATGGCAGCAAATAAATGAGCTGGCGACGTCTGCTAAGGCTCCATCGCTCCTATTCAGGGAGCCGGAACTCGCCGTCCGAGTTATCCGCGAAGAGTTCAACAGGGACTACCGAGGGATAGTCATCGATGATCTAGCCCTTTATGAACAGGTGAAAGGCTACATGGAGACTGTTACACCTGCCTTAGCGGACCGAATCGAACTTCATGACAAAGCGACTGAGCCATTGTCTCTCTTCGAAAAACACCATGTCGCCGAACAATTACGAAAAGCTGTCGACCAAAAAGTATGGCTGCCTTCGGGAGGATCACTAGTTATCGACCACACAGAAGCGTTAACTGTCATTGACGTGAACACTGGGAAAAATGTAGGAAAATCAAACCTCGAAGAGACTGTTTTTCGAAACAATTTGGAAGCAGCTGAGGAAATCGCCAAACAACTGCGTTTGAGGGATATAGGCGGGATCATTGTCATCGACTTCATTGACATGGAAATACGAAAAAATCGCGATGAAGTAGTCAAATCCTTTGAGAAAGCGTTGGCAAGAGACAAGACCAGAACGCATGTGTCAGCAATCTCAGAACTAGGACTAGTCGAAATGACGCGCAGGAGAACTGGTGAGGGATTGCTGGAATCGGTCAGTGACTCTTGTGAGCACTGCTCTGGTCGCGGGGTAGCTTTGCATCAATCCGTAATTCAGGCCTGAGCGCTCAACGCGGTTTCGGTAAATCAATACAACCGATAACATGGGATCCTTATGTATGCAGTGATCGCTACTGGCGGAAAGCAAGAAAAAGTTGAACCTGGCCAGGTTCTTAACGTTGAACTCTTGCCGGATGATGAAGGCGCTGAGGTTAGTTTCAGTCCGATTCTCCTAGTCGACAACGAAGATGTGATGTCGACCGAGGATGAGCTGTCGGGTGCAACCGTAACTGCGCGAATTTTGGGTGAAGTCAAAGGTCCAAAGATTGAAGGCTTCACTTACAAGAATAAAACGAATAACCGCCGCCGATGGGGACATCGCCAGCGTTACACGACTATCGAGATTACTGAAATTGTGAGAGGTTGAAATGTCCAAGACCAAGGGCGGCGGCTCTACCAAGAACGGACGCGACTCCAATGCCCAGCGCCTCGGCGTAAAAGTCTTCGCGGGACAAACCATCCATGCCGGCGGGATAATCGTTCGACAGCGCGGAACTAAATTTCATCCTGGTAGGAACGTAGGCATCGGCAAAGACGACACGCTTTTTGCTACAAGTAACGGCGTCGTGAAATTCGGCTATAGAAAAGGCCGTCGCTTAGTTGACGTAGTGTCAGATTGATCGAATTTGCACACAAGTGCAGTCAAAAAATCGATGCTTGAAATTTTAGTTCCAAAAGCGTTCCAGCCTTAGCCCAATCGCCACGTATCCTCGAACGCTATGACGGGCTTCGTCGACGAATGCAATCTTCACGCAAAGGGCGGCGACGGCGGTGCCGGGTGCGTCTCATTCCGCCGCGAGGCCCACGTCTCGCGAGGCGGACCAGATGGTGGCGACGGAGGATCAGGCGGCGACGTATGGCTAGTAGCTGACCGCAACGTCTCCTCTTTACTTGCCTTTAGAGACTTCCCTTTCCGTCGAGGCGACGATGGTTCTCATGGTCAGGGAAAAAAGAAACACGGCAAAAATGGTGATGACCTAATTGTCAAAGTCCCCGAAGGCACGGTGATTAAAGACTTCGAGGGTGAAGTGTTGGCCGATCTAGTTGGGGCCGGCGACAGGTGGTTAGCTGCCTCTGGTGGCAGGGGAGGGCGTGGAAATTCCAGGTTCTTATCAAATAAGCGACGAGCTCCGGCCTTCGCTGAGCAGGCAGAAATAGGTGAGGAGCGGTGGCTGCGCTTGGAATTGAAGCTAATGGCTGACGTCGCCTTTGTCGGACTACCAAACGCAGGCAAAAGTACCCTCATCTCGAGAATCTCTGCGGCCAAGCCAAAAGTCGCTGCCTATCCTTTTACGACTCTCGCTCCTCATCTAGGCGTAGTTCGACGCGAAGATAATTTCGAAATGGTAGTCGCCGACATACCCGGGCTCATAGAAGGCGCTGCGACCGGAAAGGGATTGGGTCACCAGTTCCTTCGTCATGTGGAGCGCGCGCGCGTGCTGCTCATGCTAGTGGACTTGGCTGAAGTTGAAGGCAAAACGGCGCAAGCTCAGGAAGAAATACTGATCGGAGAATTGCGTGAATATGATCAAAGGTTGCTTAAGCGACCGCGATTAATAGTTGGCACCAAGTCCGACGTTGCGACGCTCTCTTGGGATGGGCACCGTATTTCAGCAGTGACTGGAGACGGTCTTGAGCGTCTTATTGGAGATCTATCTCAGTTGGTAGAACAAGCTCGCCTAGAAGAAGATCAGCCCTCTCAATATGTTGTTCATCGACCTGTACCTGAAGGGATTCAGGTGTCTCGTCTAGACGATGGCTCGTTCGAAGTTTTGGGCCGACAGGCGTTGAGGGCGGTGGCTCTTTCGGACCTCACCGATATCGACGCACTTAATCATGCCCAAGAGCGCTTAGAGCAGTTAAGGGTGCCGAGAGCTCTCGCTCGAGCGGGAGCGAAAGCTGGAGATGTTGTGGTCATAGGTTCGTTTCAATTTGAGTACGAGCCGGATTTCTGATCGCGGGAGTGAGAAGAGCGAAGTATGCGTGTAATCGTAAAGATTGGAACATCTTCTCTAACCACGGCTAGCGGAGAAGTAAATATAGCTGCCCTATCCCAACTGGTTTCCCAAGTGGTGACCGCTCGCGAAGGTGAACATGAGATCATAATTGTTACGTCAGGCGCGATAACGGCTGGAGTTCAACGCCTTGGGATAAGACGCCCTGACGAACCAGAAATTCTCCAAGCAATTTCTGCCGTTGGGCAAATTGATCTTATGCGCGCCTACCGCGACGAGTTTGATGCTCACAAGGTGGCAACCGGACAAGTCTTGCTAGCCCCGCACGACTTTAGAGATAGGAATCAGTATCTCCACGCCGAAGCTACATTCACACATCTGTTGCGTCTAAGCGTTGTGCCCATAGTTAATGAAAACGACGCCGTGGCCGATGACGCGATTCGATATGGCGACAATGACCGCATAGCTGCCTTAGTCGCAAATCTGATGCGGGCTGATCTATTAGTTCTTCTGACGGACACACCAGGTTTACTCACTGCTGACCCACGCCTTGAACCCGAGGCCACTCTTATTGAAGAGATCGCCGCAATTGATGAATCCCTCCAAGAAGTCGCAGGAAGTGCCGGGTTAAGAGGCAGTGGTGGTATGGCTTCTAAGCTTGCCGCCGCGAGAATGGCGTCATGGAGTGGGGTACGCACTGTGATAGCGGCTGCTGACAGAGATAACGTTCTTGCCGATGCGATGGCAGGTATTTCGGGTATCGGAACTGCGGTGCCCGCCCGCAAGATAAGGGTGTCAGCGCGCAAGCTCTGGATCGGATTCGCGGTCACGGCTAATGGTCGAATGACTGTGGATGACGGCGCCGCCAAAGCCCTCAGGCAAAGCGGTGGCTCTCTATTGACCGCAGGAATCGTAAATGTCGAAAGCACTTTTGGTGTCGGAGAAGCAGTCGAGATAGTTAATTTGTCGGGCGAAGTTTTCGCGAAAGGTCTGTCGGCGTTCGATAGCGCTACCGCTAACCGGTGGAAGGGAAGTAGAACGGAAGAACTCCCCGTGGGCACCTCTCCGGTGGCTATTCACCGTGACGATCTCGTTGTGCTTGACGACCCGGAATAAAGCAGATCTGCCTGTACAGCGTAGAAATCGATATCCGGCGGTAGTCTGCGGAAGTGACCGTAAGGCCTTCTACTCGCGAAATGGCGCCGCTAACAGAACTTGGCGAGCGAGTTTCGAACGCGTCTGAAGTGTTAGCCCATAGCTCATCGGAGCAAAAAAATGAAGCCTTAGTTTGCGCCGCTGATGCGCTTATGGCCGCTAGTTCTGAAATATTGCATTCAAACTCTGTCGACGTGATCCGAGCTGAAGAGTCTGGGACCTCGGCAACGGTAATTGATCGCTTACGGTTGGACGAGAGTCGAGTTGAGGCGATGGCAGGCGGTCTTCGGCAACTGCTCGAATTGTCGGACCCCACCGGTCGAGTGCTGGAGTGCTGGAGTCGCCCCAATGGTTTAGAGATAAGAAAGGTCAGTGTTCCCCTAGGCGTTGTAGCAATCATCTACGAGAACCGGCCGAATGTAACAAGTGACGCGTTTGGTCTCTGTCTCAAGTCGGGAAATGCCGCATTTCTTAGGGGGTCTTCCGGCGCGATTGACTCCAATATTGCGATTGCCGGAGCTCTTCGTAAAGGCCTAGCAGCGGCGGGGCTCCCAGAGGACGCTGCCGTGTTAGTTACGGATGTTTCGCACGAAGCCGCTGTGGAGTTCATGCAGCTTCGCGAACATATCGACTGTCTTATTCCTCGAGGAGGCCCAGCACTCATTAGTTCGGTGCTTGAAAACGCAACAGTGCCTTATGTGATTGACGGTGACGGAAATTGCCACGTTTATGTGGACAAGGCTGCAGATCTTGATCTAGCTACTGACGTAGTGGTAAACGCGAAGATGCAACGACCGTCGGTCTGTAATGCGGCGGAATCTCTAGTGGTTCATTCGGAAATAGCGGAACAATTTCTTCCTCGTGTAACGAAAGCGTTAACTGGCGTGGAGTTGGTCGGAGATGAACGAGCCCAGAGTCTGGCGTCGAGTATTACCGCAGCTACTAATGAAGACTGGTTTACCGAATACTTGGATTTAAAAATGAGTGTCCGGGTCGTAGATTCTCTTGATGAGGCGATAAGCCATGTGAACACCCACGGCACCGGTCACAGCGAGGCAATAATCAGCGCGGACAACGTCGCGACTGAAGAGTTTGCACATAGAGTCGATGCAGCCGCCGTTCTAGTCAATACATCAACTAGGTTCGTAGACGGCGAAGAATTTGGTTTCGGAGCTGAGATAGGAATCAGTACGCAAAAGCTTCATGCACGGGGCCCTATGGGGCTTCAACAATTAACAACTACTAAGTACATCGTGAATGGGCAGGGTCAGACTCGTGGATGATCCAATACCCGGTACCTGACAAGGAGACACCTAAATGGGCGAGACAATGTTCGGAGACCTCGCGTCTGTCCGTGATGGATTAAAAGACGTTGATTACCTGGCGGATGATGGTATTGCCAGTGTCGTCTTTCTAGCGGAGAAATTGGGGAAACCAGTTCTTGTGGAAGGTCCAGCGGGCACCGGCAAAACGGAGCTGGCTAAATCGGTCGCTGCCATGACAGATGCTCGCCTAATTCGACTCCAGTGCTATGAGGGACTGGACGAGGCGAAAGCTCTGTATGAGTGGAACTACAAAAAACAACTTCTTCGTATACAGGCAGACCGAGGAAATGATGCAAGTAACGAAGATTGGGCTGACCTGCAAGATGACATCTTCAACGACGAATTTCTCTTGACCCGACCCCTCTTGGAAGCAATAACTGCGGAGGAACGGGTGGTGCTTCTGATCGATGAAGTCGATCGAGTTGAAATTGAAACCGAAGCACTGCTTTTAGAAATTCTCTCTGACTACCAAGTTTCTATTCCCGAGTTGGGAACTATCGAAGCAAAGCAAATCCCGATTGTGTTTCTTACGTCGAATAACACCAGGGAGCTTTCCGAGGCCCTTAAGCGACGGTGCCTATTTCTGCATATCGACTACCCGCAGCTTGAGCGAGAAAAAGAAATTGTCTTAACCAAAGTAGATGGCATCAGCGACAATCTCGCTGAGCAAGTTGCACGAATCGTGCGATCGATCCGGCAGATTGAACTCAAGAAGAGCCCCTCGGTGTCCGAAACGCTCGACTGGGCCCGAACCCTCGTGCTGTTGGGTGTCGAGAGTATCGACGTGGAGCAAGCTAAAGAATCACTGCATATTCTTCTTAAATACCAGTCAGATATTGAGAAGGCTGCTAAGGAATTGACAGTCGAAGGATAAGTCAATGCTGGATCTTATGAGCGGGTTCGTGGTCGAACTCAGAAATGCTGGGCTGCCGGTATCTCTGACCGAAAATCTTGACGCCATGGAAGCTGTAAAACACATACCTATCGAAGACCGGGATGCATTTAAGTACGCGCTCGCGACGACGTTGGTGAAGAACGAGCAGCACTGGAAAGCTTTCGAGACAGTATTCGAGGTTTATTTTTCTCTGCGGGGTCCTGAATACAACGTTCTAGATGAGGACGGTGAAATCGACGAAAACTCGCTCGAAGAGTGGATGTCTCAGCAGATGCGCGGAATGGGCGGTCAAGGGTCTTCCGAGGATATGAGTCCCGAAGAGATAGCAGAAATGTTGTTTCGGGCCTTAATGAATGCGGACGAAGCGATGATGGCGGCGATGGCTCGGGCAGCCGTTACCCAATTCGCTGGTATGGAGCCCGGCCGTCCAGTTGGTGGCACTTACTATCTTTACAGAACGCTCCGCAATCTCGACCTCGACGGGATGATGGATCGGCTTATGGAGGAGTCGCAAGGTAAATCTGACGGAGATATGACACCTTTGCAAGAGCGACTTGAGCGTGAGGAGTTCGAAAATCGAATAGAAGACTTGAAGCGCGAAATTGAAGCTGAAATTCGGCGAAGATTAGTCGCGGATCGAGGGGTCGAAGCAATGGCCAAAACCCTTCGTAAACCGCTTCCGGAAGATGTCGATTTTATGCACGCGTCACGTGAAGAGATGGCAAACATCCGCAAAGCTATACAGCCTTTGACCCGTAAGCTTGCTGCTCGATTAGCTCGGAAGCGTAAACATAAGCGTCGCGGACCTCTCGATTTCCGAGCCACAGTTCGTCAGTCTCTTAGTTATGGAGGGGTGCCCGCCGAGCCTCGCTTTAGGAATCCTCGCCCAAATAAACCGGAACTGGTTGTTGTGGCCGATATCTCGGGTTCTGTGGCTGCGTTCGCGAGATTTACTTTGCATCTGGTTTATGCGCTTCAGAATCAGTTCAGCAAAGTTCGGTCCTTTGTGTTCATTGATGGCCTTGACGAAGTCACTCATATGTTTCAAGACGAGGAAGACATTACTAACGCCGTTCATCGCGTGAATACTGAGGCGGATGTTGTTTGGGTTGATGGCCACTCTGACTACGGGCACGCCTTCGGAGTATTTTGGGAGAACTTTGGGTCGGAAATAAACTCCAAGTCGACTGTGATGTTCTTGGGTGATGCCCGAAATAATTACCACGCCACCAACGCGTGGGTTATCAAAGAGACGGCCAAGAAAGCTCGCTCTGTCTTTTGGCTTAACCCCGAACCAAAGTCTTATTGGGACACCGGTGATTCAGTGATCACCGAATACGGGACCCACACTGATGGCGTATTCGAATGCAGGAATCTTCGCCAGCTTGAGGGTTTTGTAGACCATTTAGCGTGAGCGCCGCCGGCGTGTGCGGGTTAGCGGAAGTCGGTAAGTAGTTCGGCGACTCGGAACGCCAAGTCCAGAGATTGTCGACCGTTTAGACGCGGGTCACACATTGTTTCGTAGCGATCCCCGAGTTGCTCGGCCTCAAGTGCATCGCCTCCACCAACACATTCAGTGACCTCATCGCCTGTCAACTCGCAGTGGACTCCTCCTGGCCAAGTGCTTTCGGCGCGATGAACATCGAAGTATTGGCGGACCTCTTGAAGAATGACATCAAAGTCACGTGTTTTTATACCGGCATCTGTTTCGTAAGTGTTCCCGTGCATCGGATCGCACTCCCAGACAACGGGATGACCAGCGTCTGTCACTTTTCTTAATATCGACGGCAAAACATCAGCAACCTTGTCCGCGCCCATCCTGCTAATCAGGGTGATGCGTCCAGGGATTTGATTGGGATTGAGGGCCTCGCAAAGTGCAACGGCATCTTCAGGCGAGGTAGTAGGGCCGATCTTGCAGCCAATTGGGTTGTGGACTCCTCGGAGAAATTCTACGTGGGCTCCATCGAGTTCGCGGGTTCGTTCGCCTATCCACAGCATGTGAGCCGAGCAGTCATACCAGTCTCCTGTAAGACTGTCTTGGCGGGGTAGTGCTTGTTCATAACCTAAGAGCAAAGCTTCATGGCTGGTATACAGCTCAACTTGACGCATTGCGGCGTCGTCGGTGTCGAAGCCGCACGCCGTCATAAAGTGAAGCGCTCTTTCTATTCCGCCGGCGAGCCGCTCGTAGCGTTCCCCTACAGGACTAGATGCAATGAATTCTTGATTCCAGTTGTGAACTTGACGGAGGTCTGCATAGCCGCCCCTTGTGAAGGCTCGAAGAAGGTTCAGTGTCGCTGCCGAGGTGTTGTAGGCCTGAAGGAGGCGCTGGGGGTCGGGGGTTCGAGAATCGGAGTCAAATGTTATGTCATTAACAATGTGACCTCTGAAGCTGGGGAGCGTTGCCCCATCTCGCGTCTCCGTTCCCGATGAACGTGGTTTAGCGAACTGGCCGGCAATTCGTCCAACCTTCACAACGGGTAAACCCGCTGAGTACTGCAGCACCACCGCCATCTGGAGAATGACCTTCAGCTTGTCTCTTATAGCGTCAGCGCTACTTAAATCGAACGATTCGGCGCAGTCACCGGCCTGCAGCACGATCGCCTTCCCCTTAGCAACTCGCGCCAGCTGATCGGTGAGACGTCGGGCTTCCCCGGCAAACACGAGGGGTGGTCGCGTCTCTAGCTCATGCAGTGCTTCATCAAGCGCGCCGAGCTCAGGCCAGTCTGGTTGTTGACCAGCGGGACGTTTGGTCCAGGAATTTGGGTGCCAGGTGGTATTCACAATATTAAGTGTGCAGGTTCGGAGGGCCTTATGCCAAGAACTTTTTCTTCCCAGCGGGCAGCAGCTATCAAGCCACTATTACGAGGGCATCCTCGCGGAGTTCGTCAACTGCTCTCTTGACGAGACGTCGAGCGGCTTCAGCGGTCACTCCTAGTTCCTCGCCGACCTCACGATAACTATGGCTTTCGCCGTCAATCAGTCCGAACCGTCGAGCCACAGCTAACTGGGCCCGAGGGTCCAAACGATCCAAGAGACCGCGGATCATTTCCTTTCGGTCGTTTTCAAGAGCGTGATCTTCAGGGCTTGGCGCATCATCGCCAATGAGATCTACAAGAGTGCTGTCGCCTTCGTCGCCAATGTTCTTATCTAGGGAAGTTGGAGTACTGATGCGCTGCAGCCATGCGTTTTCATCGTCTAATCCGTCGCTATCTCCGCCGCTATGTCGAAGCGCAGCTCTGAGGCTTGCGGATCGGTCGCTGGGAAGACGGATCAGGCTGGCTTTCTGGTCGAGAGCACGACCTATTGACTGGCGAATCCAAAAAGTTGCATATGTGGAGAACTTGAAACCCCGACGCCAGTCGAACTTCTCTACCGCATGCTCCAAACCGAGATTGCCTTCTTGAATTAGATCCAAGAGTTCCATAGCCGGAGGAAGGGGATATCTGCGGGCGATGGAGACCACTAAACGAAGGTTGGCCCTTATGAATCGGTCTCTGGCAGCCTCAGCGTCTCTAACAGCGGTCCTTAATGACCTGCGCTCTGCTGTAGTTACCTTTTCTTCTCCATCGAGTACGAGTTGTGCATCGCGACCCTTCTCGATTGCTTTTGACAGCATCTTCTCGTCGTCGGCGGTCAATAACGCTACCGCTCCAATTTCATTGAGATACTGGCCTACTGAATCACTCATTATTCTTTTTCTCCACCGGCGGGGGACCGGATCTTTCTCACCTAAGCGGGGGACCTATGGCTATGCACTTCGTCTGTCGAAGTGCGGGTTATATGGACTGCTCGGCCGTCTAAGCCGGAGCGGGTTCGGTTGTCGTGCTAGCTTTCTTTCTGGTTTTTGAGCAGGGCAGCGACGCGATGGCGTCACCTTGCAAGATAAATTCGGTTGGGTCTGCGATGTCAATAAAGCAGCCAGACATCTGTCAGGGGCCCGGCTGAATCGCAGACCAAACAACAGTAGTAGAGAGCGCAAGGAAATGCTAGTCCGATCGACAGTAAACTTTTAAGATGGGGCAGCGGGTAGGTGTATTCGGCGGCACCTTTGATCCACCCCACAGCGGCCATTTGGCTGTTGCGCGGGCAGCGAAAGACTCGTTGGGGCTTGATTTGGTATTGCTAGTAGTAGCAAATCAGCCTTGGCAAAAAGTCAATGACCGAAAAATTACGGCTGCTTCGCATCGGTTGGCAATGACGGAACTGCTGGTCGAGCATGTAGATGGAATCGAGGCGAGTGATATCGAGATAGTTCGTGGAGGTGTAAGTTACACGTTTGACACGGTTGAACAGTTGAGCAAGATGGACTGCGAGAGTGTTCTGATCCTCGGCTCTGACGCCGCTGCTGAGTTAGATAGCTGGGAACGAGCAACAGAACTCCGAGCCTTGGTTGAAGTGGCTGTGGTCCCGCGGCCCGGACATGTGATGCCAGCCTTAAGAGATTGGAAAATACAGTTAGTGAATGCTGAAGTTGTGGACATATCAAGCTCGGAAATTCGAGCGATGTCCGCCGACGACGTTGACCTCGACCCGAGAGTCCCACAAGCGGTGCGCAACTACATCTCAGATAATGAATTGATTTAGGACATTCGGAACTGATGTTTGATTGCGAAATGGCAGCAGCTTCTTGCCGATAATCAAGGCATCCTTGGAAAGAAGATGCGAGGATGCTTGCAAATGAACAACCGTGCGAGTTCGAATATTCTGCCAAACCTATTGAGAGCGGCCGCGCGAGGCGCAGCAGATTTGCAGGCCTCTGACCTTGTGGCACTTGAGGTTGGGGATGTCATGGGGATTACTGACTGGTTTTTGATAGCCAGCTCTTCGAACGTCAGACAAGTGAGGCGCGTAGCTGAGGAGATTGAGTCTGCCGTGAAGAAATCTGGAGGAGAAGGACCAATTCGTATCGAAGGCCTGGAAGAAGCGAAATGGATTCTCATGGACTTTGGCATATTCGTGGTGCATGTCTTCCACAAAGAAACACGCGATTTTTACGACATTGAACGACTCTGGTCAGATGTACCTAGGGTCCGATTCGACGTTGATGGCCAGCCAACGAATTGATCGAGAGGCACAGTGAAAGTTCGATTTGGATTCACGTGCAGGGGGTCAAGCGACATAGCAATAGAGGACTTTGGGCAACTCTGTGAAAGCCTAGAAACTTTCAATTTCGATTCAATCTGGCTTCCTGAGACCATGCTAGGGGGGTCGTTTGACCCAATTGTCGCTTTAAGCCACGCTGCAGCTCGAACGAAAAAGCTAAAAATCGGTAGCCACATGGTCTTGCCCGGAAGAGACCCGTTCAGATTGGCTAGGGAGTTAGCGCACCTTGATCGAATGTCCAATGGGCGACTACTTCTGATCGCAGTTTTGGGACTGCCAGACGATCGGGAAATAGCGGCGCAAGGCGTAGAGCGTCCTGAGCGCGGAGCTATGCTCGCCGAAATTATTCCGTTGCTTCGTCGGCTGTGGTCAGGGGAGACCGTGAGTTGTGAAGGCGGCTATTACAAGTTGCTGGAGGCCAGAGTTGATTTATTGCCCAAGCAGAAACCGTTGGAGATCTGGCTTGGGGGCACGGTTCCGAGTGCGCTTCGCCGTGCTGGCGAACTAGGCGATGGGTACATTCCCGGACTTTCTACTCCCGAGGAAGGCAGACAGAAAAAACAGCAGGTGGAGGAAGCTGCGCAAGAATTCGGTCGAATTATGGACCCCGAACATTTTGGAGTGAACCTCAGCTACTCGAGGGTCCCTCTTTCTTCTGCCGCTCGCGAATCGTTAAGGATTCGCAGGCCGGATGTTGAACCTGAAACTCTGGTGCCCACGTCATCAGCTGCGTTGAGTGAAGCGATCGATCAATGGATTGCTGCTGGCTACTCTAAGTTTCTTCTGCGACCCATGGAACCACCCGCGAATTGGCATGAAGAACTAGAACGTCTCGCCTCAGATGTGCTGGGGATGCAAACGTGACACCCTCAGCACGTGAAATGTGGGAAGCGGTAGAGCGTTATCATCAACTGTGCTACTGGGCGCCCGAAGTCAGAGAAGAGGGAGCGAAGGCCGGACTAAAAGGCTTCTGGATGAATTATTTCGCAAGCCGCGCAGCTCCGCTGGGACCTGTTAGCGCCGCAACTGTTCAGGCATTGTTTTTCTATTACTCGTCTGACCGTGTCGAAAGGGCCATTCCTGATGCGTGGAACTATGCGTCTCCCGAAAAGATCCTTTTGGCCCGTTATCGAGCTATGGATCGAGCACTTAGACGGGAGCTCGATTCGCTTGTTGCATCAGAAATTATTGAAACAGCTGCGCAAATGATTCGAGAAGTCACCGAACGCATATCTGGACTCGGCAAAACGCTCTTCGAAGGATGGAATTCGCTTCCCTGGCCCGAGCAGCCCCACCTAGCGCTCTGGCATGGCTGTACTGTCTTGAGGGAACATCGAAGCGGCAGTCATTTAATAGCATTGGCTATCGAAGGTTTGAACGGTCCCGAGTCGGTCATTTCTCAGGTAGCTGTGGGTGAGGCGCCAGCGCAATGGATTCAAGATGAAGCGGGATGGTCTAACCAATCGGTCGAGGATGCGAAAAAAAATTTACAGTCAAAGGGATGGCTTGATGCCGATGGCCAAGCAACCTCACTCTGTTACGAGGGTCGTGCTCGAATTGAGACGACCACTGATGAACTAGACAGCAAGCACTGGGAGTTGATTGGGACTAGTAAATGCAATGAGATTGTTGCGCTCATGACGATTTTGAATTCGCATTTACCCAAAGACGACCAACTGGATTGGCGCGAAATATATGACTCTTAAAGACGATGAAGTAATTGATTAGTTTTATTCGACGTAAAGAACTGTCGCTGTGTCGGGTCGAGGGAGCGCTACCCAAGTTCGTCCAGGAGAAATGGGAACTGTCGCCCCGTCTGCATCGCGGAATTCGGTTATGTCAGCCGGTGTAGGACGATTCCAAGTCGCCTCAATCAGATGACCTTCAGTTAGAACCCAGGCCTCGCCTCGTCCAATTAGTTTCACTTCAGGGGAACCGGCGTAGGCGACGCTTTGCCCGTACTTAACAAACTGCACAATGACATTTTCTGGTGTTACTCGAACCCCGTCATAATCGACATGGTCTGTGCCTTGCTGCTGGCGCGCCCACCCCCCATTCTCGTCATCCCAACGATATTCAACCTGATACCCGCCGTAATCGATCTCAATACCATCTACCTGCTCAGCCGAAATGGGCAAGGTGTCTCCTTCATCTCGGTAGGAGAACATCTGTGGAGGAATGCCACCGCGCCCATCAGCCCACGCGTATATCTCACCGGTCCCTGTCATGAGATTATGAGGAGCCCTTCGACCGGAGTACCTTCGATACGCTTCCCTCCCGGCGTTCGTGTCTCCCACCAGAACCATGTCGACCTCATTCAAAAGTCGCATTACCGTGGGATTGCCTCCTGAATTTCCAAACAATGGGCTATTCAAGTTAGACAGCAAGTCAAAGTCTCCGGTCCGAGCGGACCTAACCGGGCCAATGTCGGTCACGTTTCGGCTATGAAAAATAGCGGCGAAACGCGTGATATTTCCTTCAACCAGTTCCTCGAAAACGACGTCCGCCTCATTGATTCCCCACTGAGGCCGAGCTACTTCATGATTATCAATTTTCACCAAAAAGGCAGGCCGTGTTAATAAGTCCGTAACCTCCTCGCCTGTGAACTGCGCCACAGGGCGAGGCGCAGCAGTGGTCGGAGCGGGTTCAACTGGCAGAGTTGTTGTCGTGGCCGGCGCAACGGTTGTCGTTGTCTCTGTCGGGATGGTTGTCGTCGAAGTCACTTCAGGGGGCGACAGCAAGCTGGTTCCGGCGCCGCTGCACGCAGACAATAAAAGCATCAACACGCAACTAGGGGCAGCGATCCGGGCTAAAGAAATCGACAAAGGTACTCATTTCGTTAACAGATTTCCAAGTGACGAGAGTAACCCTAAAGAAGAGCTGATTTGTGTACCCCAGAAGAACTAAATAACTGGTGTAGCGTCAACGAGGTGCGAAGAGACTTTGTCCAAAAGGTTCTCGAAGACATGATTGCAAGCGACCGGCTTGAAGCATCGGCCGAGATGCTCGTCGTCGCTGGCGGCAGATCAGATCGCGAATTACTGCTAGCGCTCGACTTTAAGAACGTAATGATAAGCAACTTGGATTCGATCGAAGCATCGGATCACCTAGCGCCTTATCAATGGGATTACCAAGATGCACAACGGCTCGGCTACTCAGATCGTTCATACGACTGGGTTCTCGTCGTCGACGGCCTCCATCACTGCACGTCACCGCATCAAGCGCTTACTGAGATGTATCGCGTATGTCGCAAGGGGGTAGTTGCTGTCGAGGCACGTGACTCATTGCTGATGCGTATCGCAGTAAGGGTGGGTCTGAGTTCCAGTTACGAGTTGGAAGCAGTAGCCGCACAAGGCGGAGTCTCTGGCGGATTAGAAAACGGACCGATCCCCAATCATGTTTACCGTTGGACTGAGCGAGAATTCAAAAAGACAATTCGGTCCTGTGATCCCACCGGCGAACACGGCTTTCACTTCTACCATGGCTTGAATCTTCCCTATGAGACGGCAGAACTACGAGGATGGAAACGTCGTAAATTGCTTCTCAAACCGGGCGAAGTCCTGCTGCGGGTCATCACAGCGCTACTGCCGAAACAGCGAAACTCGATAGCCATGATCGCAATAAGACCCACGCAGCATCATCCTTGGTTATCGCCAATGCCATCGGAAGGGCCTTAATCGACTATGCAATTGTGACTGATCCCGCTGGCGTATCAAGCACTATTGCGAAGTGCGCCGACCCCGCCGAAATCTCGCTGTTGAGGTTCAAGTCGCCGTGCAGACCAACTATCGAGTCTGGCGAAGCGGTGCGTCCCTCGACCGACAGCAGCGAACAGCCAGTTGGGGTAATAGTTGCTGGATTGGGTGTCATTCCCCAGTCAATAACGAAAGGAACTAGTCCTGATGCACCGGCCCGAGTTAGTCGCCAACTTATTTCCTCTCCGTCAGGTTTGCGGCGGCTCATGGAAACAACTGGCCCAGGATCGAATCCGTGCGACCGAATGAGGTCACTTAACGACTCGATGGTTTCTCCCGGCCCGGGGTGAATTGCGAAAGCGGCGAGTCGAGGCTCAGGATTCTCATCAATGCCGAATGGTCGAGGGGCACTCGGCTCAGGCTGATCGGGGTCCTTGGCAATAATCTCGAGGTAAATGTCGGTACCCAAAGACAAAAGAGCATTGTGTGTGCCAACTCCAGGGTGCGGTCCACCCAGTGCCGCTCGAACGCCAGTCAATCCCTCCACGTAATCGACACCCTCTGCTAGGTCTTGGCAAGCGATTGCAAAATGATCGAAACCAGCCATATCAGTCAAATAGTTCCTTCGGTAGATCCGTGTTCGGGTTCATCTTCCAATTGGGTTTGCGTTTCTCGAGAAACGCTACAACTCCTTCTACAGAATCGGGTTGTTGGGCAATCCAGTCGAATACGGGGGTTTCGGCCGCGTGCATTTGATCCCAGCTCAAGGACAGGCCCTCCCAAAGCAGTCGTTTGGTAGCTGCGACGGAAACAGGTGCAGCCATGCAAATCTGCTGGGCAATGTCCAGTGTCTTTTCAATAAGCGCCCCATTATCGTGGATCTCGGACACGAGACCCATCTGTAAAGCCGCTTGTGCGTCGACAATTTCGCCCGCCATGAGCAATCGAGCAGCATTAGAAAACCCGACGATTCTGGGGAGAAGGGCGTGAGAGCCCAGCTCGGGCAACATTCCGATTTTGTTGAAGACGAAACCAATTCGAGCACCTTCGGATGCAATGCGCATATCGCAGGTGAGCGCATATGTTGCGCCAACCCCCACAGCCGGTCCGTTGATTGCGGCAATTACAGGTTTGCTTATTTGGTGAGGTAGGAGTTGCGGTGTCCGCGCTGCCGAGTCGTCGTCTTTGTCCCTTGATCGAGACACGTCAAAAGTATCGCCACCGCCAGACAAGTCAGCGCCGGCGCAAAACGCACGTCCGTTGCCGGTTATTACCACGGCCCGAATAGCCGCGTCTTCTTCTGCCTGTCTTAGTAACGTATCTAGGCCCGCAGAAATTTCGCTATTCCAGGCATTGAGTTGTTCGGGGCGATTGAGAGTAATAAGAGCGATATTGGCGTGCTGCTCGATAGTCACGGCGCCGAGTGAATCCATGAATGCAGTCTTGCAGATTATGTACTCCGGTTCGATGTACGGATGAAAAGTTAAGTGGCTGTAACTCATTGCTTGGTTCGGCTACGTTAAACAGCATCGTGCAGATTTTGATCCCCCTTCTCGTTGGCTTTCTCATCACACAGATATCTACGCTCACGACCTCTGCGTACCTTCATCGAGCGCTAGCCCACAAAGCGGTGCGATTTCACCCCGCCTTAGCGCTCTTTTTGCGTTTTTTCTTGTGGCTGACAACCGGAGTCAAATCGAGAGAATGGGCGGCGGTGCATCGCAAACACCATGCCTTTACCGACGAGGAGTCTGACCCGCATTCTCCTGCGCAGCTTGGCTGGATCAGAGTTCAGTTGACAAACTTTTGGTTGTATCGAAATGCCGCCAATGACCCGGTGACGGTTCAGAAGTGGGGCCGGGACCTTGCGCCCGACCGGTGGGACAGAGTTTTGTTTGATCGGGGGATGCTGGGTTTAGGTACGTCAACATTGCTTTTGTGTCTTTGGCTGGGTTGGTGGCAAGGAGTTCTTGCTTTCAGTTTCCACGTGGTGAGCTACGTGGTCCTGTCGGGCGCAGTCAACGCTGTTGGCCATACGTTTGGACGCCGCCCATTTGCGAATAGTGCTACGAACCTGCATTGGCTTGCGGCGCTGACTTCTGGCGAGGGTTATCACAATAATCACCATGGCTTACCAACTTCGGCCAGGTTCGGTTCGCGTCCCTTGGATCTCGATGCCGCGTGGTGGTTTATTAAGGTCGCTGAAAAGATGCGACTAGCGGAAGTACGCGATGTGAGTGCCAAAAAGGTCGCTTTATGAGGAGCGACCCTCCACCGCTCGTTATCTCTAAAACAGATCAAAACATTCTCTAATAACTAAAGTATGGATAACCTATCGGTAACATATGGCCGCTAACCTGTTGTTGTAACCCAATAACAGGAGTAACGCCATGAAAATACTTCGGCGTAAACGTAATCAGCAACAAATCCCCTCGATCCAAATCTGGGACGACCACACAGAGCGACTCCTGACAGACTATTTGATCCAGACAAATTTGCGATGAACAAAAAGTAAGGTTTGCTGAGGGCCCCGCAAGGGGCCCTCCGGCATTTTTAAGAGGTTTGTCGTAATTGTCGATCGATATCCAAGAGCTTGCTAAAACCGGCCCCTTTATGAGACAAGGTTGTCGAAATCCTGCTGCTGCCCCTCACTGACTAAACACCGCTACCAGAAACAAAAATCTTCGCTTCGAGGATTGGGGGTGGTGGTTCAACTCCACCGGCGCCAATGCACCTACAAAGAGCGAGTGTGGTTGCGTCGCTTTCTCGAAAGATGGGGCCGAGACCTCGTTGAGCGAGACCCGTCTCTCTTTGCTTTCGTTGCGCAGATATACGACGAACTGGAGGCGCAAGCAGCCTAGATACGCCTGCGTAGACGTCCCAGACGTATACAGCCTTTACTCTCCATGTTCAGGATTGAAGGGACGTGGGTATGGATTGGGATCAGATTGCGACGTTGTCGCAGCTAGTGACGGGTGCGGCGACGCTTCTCGTAGCTGGGTTTTTATGGAATCAGCTGAGGGTCCAGCATCTAGATTCTGAGCGGGATTTTATTTTTGCTAATGAGAACAGACAGCAAGAGCTATACCTTTCTATTTTCGGCGAAGAGGGAAACGCCGAACTTTATTGGAAGGCAGCACGGTCATATGAATCCTTGTCGCCAGATGAGGAATACCGATACCGACGGCTCAAACAAGTTATGTACATATGGATGTGGAATGCCTGGCGGGTAAAGCGAGATGGTGAGGGTTTAGAGCGCTTCAAAAGTCAGTGGGAGCAAATGCTCGAATTTCCAGGGCAACGAAGGTTTCACGAGAAATGGGGAAGGCGGCTGCTGACTAGAGACCCATCGATGTTTGCATTGGTCGAAGAGGTCTATGAGGAACTGGAAAGTCAAGCGGCCTAGGTGCGTCGAACAGCAGAGATTCAAGTACATTCCACAGGCTTTCTGTGGACAAGTCGGGGACGGCTGAACAATTCATTCACCCGAACCCATAACAATCCTCAAACCCCATAAACAAGTGGGAATCGCTACCTCGGGTGAAGATAATCGTGGAGCTAAGGGGAATTGAACCCCTGACCCCTTCCATGCCATGGAAGTGCTCTACCAACTGAGCTATAGCCCCGAGAATGCCCCAAGCTACCAGTGACCCTACGCGATGCAACCCGACTTTTAGCATGGATCTGCAGTCACCTAAGATTATCTCTATGAGTATCCCCGTTGAAATAAGTCAGCTCGAACTTGAATTACGGAAGTTCGGCTCCTCGGCCTTTCTGTTAACGGTCAGAGAGGACGCCACTTCCCATGTTGCCCACATGTCCTTCGAACTTTTTGACGGCGAACTCCGCTGTGCGATCAGCAGAACTGCTGCAAAGAACGTACAGACGCAACCAAAGGTTGTGCTCTTATGGCCACCATTCGAAGCAGGCGGATACTCAATGATCCTCGACGCCACTTGCGTTGCTGAAGAAGAGATGCTTCGCATTACTCCCGTATCAGGAGTACTGCACCGCCCAGCGCCGGCGAAGGAACCGAATTCAAGCGCTTGTGAGAGTGACTGCGCTCCACTCGGCTCATAACGTGAGCGGACCTCTCGCTGGAATACGAGTTCTGGAGATCGGAAGCTTTATTGCTGGACCCTTCGCTGGCCAGCTACTCGCCGATTATGGGGCCGAAGTCATAAAGATTGAGCCCCCCGGTGCCGGCGATCCCATGCGCAAATGGGGTCACTGTGACGAGAGAGGAAACAGTTATTGGTGGCCTGCTATTGCGAGAAACAAGAAATCGGTTGCCATAGATCTTCGCTCCGAAACAGGTCGCTCCCTAACCCGTAAGCTGGCCATAGAGAGCGACGTTGTCCTTGAAAACTTCACACCAGGACGACTTGCGGACTGGAAACTCGGCTTTAACGACCTCGCCGAAGATAATCCGAAGTTAATCATGACCCATGTTTCAGGCTTTGGACAAACGGGCCCTCGCGCCAGCGACCCCGGCTTCGGGTCCATCGGCGAGGCGATGGGCGGAATACGTCACACCACTGGATGGCCCGACAGACCATCCACTCGATCCGGCATCAGCCTAGGTGATGCAATTGCATCACTTTTCGCCGTCATTGGAACCATGGCGGCCCTGAATGAAAGAAATAACAGTGGCAGAGGACAAGAAGTCGACGTTGCCATTTATGAAGCTGTGTTTGCTCTCATGGAATCCACCGTCGCCGACTATGAACTTGGAGGACACATCCGAGGCAGAACCGGATCAATCTTGCCTGGTGTCGCACCATCAAATATTTACGCAACTGCAGACGGCGCAGACATATTGATTGCCGGTAATGCCGACGCGATTTTTGGCCGCATCTGCGAGGCAATGAAGCAACCAGAACTCGCCGATAACCCCCTCTATGCCACACACGAAGCTCGGGGAGCCAACCAGCAACAGCTTGATGCACTAATTCAAGACTGGACCTCGACTTTCCCCACGGAAGAGCTCGAGACAATACTGGATTCGTTTTCTATTCCGTACGGACGAATTTTCACAGCCCCCGACATGTTGTCAGACCCTCAGTACGCCGCCCGAAAGCTTATTGAACACTATGAAGACGAAGTGTTAGGAAAAGAAGTCCCAATGGCGGCTCCTACCCCCAAATTTTCTCGGACTAAACCACAAATCAACTGGACAGGACCTTCCTTGGGGGAACACACCGACCAAGTCATTCAGGAAATCGCAGGTTACACACCCGAAGAAATAGCGGCCTTACGTTCGCAAAACGTGATCAGCTAGGCGCACTCCGCCTTACGATCCAACTGTTTGCGTGCGAGGCCCCGAGCGAAGCACCTGAGAAGGCAGTTGCCGGCCAACCAATTCCTCGGCTAGCTCCCCACAGTCAATTAACTTTTGTAAATCGCAGCCGGTATCAGCGCCCAAATCCTCAACCATGTGAACAACATCTTCGGTAGAAATATTGCCCGTAGCACCTGGTGAGTACGGGCACCCGCCCAGTCCGCCTATAGAAGCATCAAATTTAGAAACCCCTCGCAAGAGCGCAACCATTACGTTTGCTAGGCCAGTATTGCGAGTGTTATGGAAATGCAAGCCGACCGTTGAAGGTTCGATTCCCACATTTTCAAGAGCATCCAATAGTTCGTGAACCACTCTCGGCGTGGCCATTCCGCTCGTATCACCGAACGACAAGCCATCAACGCCAGCCTCATCAACTACCCGCCGTGCATAGAGAGCCACTCTCTCAGGCGACACATTGCCCTCGTAGGCACAGCCAAACGCAGTTGACAAAATAGCTTCGACAGGGGTGTCTTCCTGGTGAGCCAAGTCGGTGAGGGTGACTATCTGTTGAAGTGACTCTTCGGGAGACATGTTGATGTTCTTGCGATTGTGTGTCTCGGAAATCGACATCACAACTTCAACCTCGTCGACAGCGCAAGCTAAGGCATCGAAAGTCCCGCGCTCATTGGGGACGAGAGCCCGGTAACGAACGCCCGGAACCCGAGTGATTCCCTCCATTACCCTCGCAGAGTTGGCCATCGGTGGAATCGCTTTTGGGTGCACAAAAGAAGCCGCTTCGATAGCAGTCAACCCTGTGGCGGACAAGGCATTAATTAACGCAATCCTCTGGTCGACCGCTATTGGTTCTTCGTTCTGCAGTCCATCACGAGGACCAACTTCGCGGATCTCCACTGAAGACGGAAGACCCGCAAACATCTATATCGCCTTTAGATCCGTGAAGACCTTGCGCCAGCGCTCCGCATCAGATTTGTACGGTGCGTAGAAGCTCAGCCTCTGCACTATGTCTCCAAACCGCGATGTCAATCCCTCAGCTATTTCTTCCGGTTCGCCAACTACCGCAAACGCGTCAAGAACTTCCCCGTCAATCAGATTCCCCATCTCAGCCCACTTGCCTTCTTTCGATAGGGCGTTGAGCTCTGTCTGCATGTCGCCCCAACCATGGCATTCCAGCACTGGACGGTACGCAGGCGTCGAACCATAGAAAGCAATCTGTTGCTTCGTAGCTTGTTTAGCTGCTTCCATTTGATCTTCGTTATTTCCCGTTACCACGAACAGCGGCCCTGAGATTTCGACATCGGAAAGGCTCCGCCCAGCTTTCTCGGCGCCTCTCTCTAAGGCAGGAATAGTTTCCTCTCTTAAGTACTTCTCCGTCGTGAAGCCGTGTGCCAAGAAAACATCGCACGTCTCGCCGGCGACCTCGGTCATAAGAGGCCCAACCCCCGCAAGCGCCATCCGAGGAGCCCCGTAAGGATTCTCGCCCGGGTGAAAGAACGGCGTCATCAAGGTGTGTTGATAGAAGTCGCCTCTGAAGTCCAGTTTCTCGCCGGTATTCCAACTATTCCAAATGGCTTTAGTTGCAAGAATCATTTCGCGCATCCGTGCAGCTGGTTTCGACCACTCCATTGAGAAGCGCTTCGTAATGTGGGGCTTAATCTGACTTCCGAGGCCGAGCGTAAACCGCCCTTTAGACAGCAATTGAATGTCGTTGGCACTGTACGCAAGATCCATTGGATTTCTGGCAAAGCCGACCACAATACCGGTACCCAACTCGACATTCTCGGTAGCTTCCGCCATTAATGGAAGCATTGTGAACGGGTCATGGGCTGTCTCAGGCACCCACAAACCGTCATACCCAAGTTCCTCTTGCTGTTGACAGCTTTCCTTTATGCCGTCAAAGCCGCTCTCTACACCTAAACCGCCATCAATCTTCATAGCATTGAACCTAGTGCAGTCGAAAAGTGAATGCCTCAACCACAGTCGCTAGGCACCAATTATTTCTGCTGCTCGCTCAACTAAGTGCACGACACTGTGGGGAAAAATTTCAACTTCGTCAGGTATTTCAACGTTTGCGCCTCCAACGTACCGAGCGTGAACTCCCTCGAGAATGCACGCTAAACGCCAATTCGCAAAAGCGTAGAAAAAGTCAATCTCGTTTGTGTCTCGCCCCGTAACAATTGAATATTTTTCGACTAAATCTGACCGCTTGGAAAACCCGTTTTCGATGGTCGCGGCTTCACCTAAAGGCAGAAAAATATCGTCGGGTTCACTCCAATAAGCCAGCAGAATACCGAGGTCGGCGAGTGGATCGCCGAGGGTCGAAATTTCCCAGTCAAGCACCGCCGCCACTTCGCCCTCGCCCGTGACTAGGCAATTATCTAACCGAAAATCGCCATGAATAAGTGTCGACTCGCCTTGGGTCGGAATTTTTTTAGCCAGAGCATCATGAACGCGTTCGATCAACGGAAGCGAGCGAGACGTCATGGCGTTGAACTGTCGGAGCCAAGTCCTCAATTGCCGGGCGACGTAGTCTTCGCGTTTCCCCAAATCAGCCAAACCAGTAGCTTCAAGATCTACAGCGTGAATAGCGGCTAGCGACTCGATTAAGCGTTCGCCGACCCGGCTCCGATTTAGTGGATCTATAGCTTCTGCTGACTCGCCGTCTCTCAGAACGTGACCGTCAACAAACTCGGTCACGTAAAAATCTGCGCCATTGATTTGATCATCAGTACACAAACCCACAACTGGAGGAACCGCAACATCACTTTGGGCAAGAGACGCTAGAAGCCTGTGCTCACGGACCATGTCATGAGCTCCTGCTAATAGGTGACCCAGTGGTGGCCGGCGCAAAACCCAGCGCCGCCCAGCCTGATCGCTGACCTTGTAGGTAAGGTTGGAGTGTCCCCCAGTAATAAGCTCGAACTCAAGGGGTGTCTCCAGATTTTGAACGCGAGCGGCTAACCATTCCGTAACAGGCTTATCCTCAATACCCTTAACCACAACTCACCTCGACTCGTTGCTACCTGAAGCTACATCTTGTCCGCAGTTAATTCCGCCGACCGATGAAAAGGTAACCGAATGAAAGGAAAGACATGATTGACGTCACCGACCAAGACTTCGAAGTGCAAGTCATCGAGAAAAGCCACGAACTTCCTGTCATCGTCGACTTGTGGGCACCTTGGTGCGAGCCCTGTAAGACCTTGGGGCCACTTCTGGAGAAAGTAATCAACGCTCACGACGGCAAGGTTCTTGGAGTCAAAATTAATGTCGACGACAACCCAGGCGTCTCCCAAGCTTTTCAAGTTCAGTCAATTCCAATGGTGGTTGCATTCAAAGATGGACAAGCTGTGGACGGCTTTATGGGCGCCCAAGGCGAGCCGATGTTGGAAGACTTCGTCAACCGTCTGCTACCAACAGAAGAACAGAACGAAATTGACTTGTTAATCGAAGCCGGTGACGAACTCTCACTTCGAGCCGCACTCGAAATCCAAAGCGACCATCCCGAAGCAGTCCTCGCCCTCGCAGAGCTACTTGTCGCTGACACCCGAGTAGACGAGGGGTTGGCGTTACTAGGGCGAATCCCCGAGTCACCGGAAAGTCGACGAATCGCCGCTACTGCGAGAACATCAGACAGCTCCGGCGAGAGCGCTGAAGTTGAGGCGGAACTCGAGGCGCTTCTAGGACAAGTAAAAACAGACGAGGAAGCACGACAACGTTTCGTTGACCTTCTCGAAGTTATGGGAGCCGAAAATCCTCAAACACTCGAATGGCGAAAGAAGCTCTCCACGGCGCTCTTTTAGTACCGCAAGCCAGCACGTTACCCAAGGTCGCAAACCGAACTTGAGTTACCTCTTCAAGGTAACGTCGCATTAGTGGCTAAACCCTCGATCCAAATTTTCTCGGGTCCCGAACCCTCACTGCTGTCTGATGCTGTGCGTCAACGAATAGACGAACTGGTTGGAGACGGCGACCGGGCAATGCTTTTGGAAGAGCTGAGCGGCGAAGACTTCGCCATCGAACACCTGCTAGACGCAATTCAGACGCCCCCGCTGCTAAGTGACAGAAGAATAGTTGTCGCCCGGGGATTTAATCGCTTCAAAGTCGACGAGCTTCAACCCCTAATCAGTTTGCTGGATCATCCACCTCCTACAACCGATTTGCTCATCGAGTGGGGGAGCGGAGCAGTTCCTAAGAAATTGGTAGAAGCCACGAAAGCCGCAGGAGGTGCGCAAATCAAAGTAGGAGCCCCCGGAACGGGCCGAGCCAGAGCTAACTGGTACGAAGAACGATTCGACACGGCAAGAGTCCAAATCAACGAAGCGGCGCGACAGCTCCTTTCGGACCATATTGGAGAAGACGTAGCCAGATTAAGCGGCGTCCTGATAACGCTCGAAGGCGTCTATGGGCCGGACAGTCTCTTAGGTGAGGCCGAGGTAAGGCCTTTTCTCGGCGACGAAGGCGGCGTCCCACCATGGGACCTCACCGATGCGATAGATCGCGGCAACATGCAATTATCGCTCCAAGTTCTGCAACGCATTATGGGTTCCGGGGAACGCCATCCGCTGCAGGTTATGGCCACGTTGAACAATCATTTTGAAAAGATCTTGCGGCTCGACGGCACACAGATAACAAACGAAAAAGATGCCGCTACACACCTTGGAATTAAAGGGTCATCATTTCCAGCAAAGAAAGCCCTTTCCCAGATGCGAAATCTGGGACCACGAAAAATTCAACGAGCAATTGAACTTTTGAGTCAAGCCGACCTAGATCTAAGGGGAAATTCAGCTTTAGACGGCGACATCGTTATAGAAATTTTGGTAGCTCGGCTTGCTCAATTAAGCCGTTGACGAAATCTTTAAGCGGAATGAGTCGACAAACGCGACTTGCGTCGAGCCGCTTCGTTTCGATGAATAACACCTTTCGAAGCCGCCGAATCAAGGCGCTTTTGAGCTAGACGGAGCAGCTCTTCGGTCGGTTCACCAGCATCTGCTGCTGCTAACACTGCCTTCTCACGTGTCTTTAATTCACTGCGAACAGCCTTGTTCCGAAGTCGGCGGGTCTCGTTCTGGCGGTTCCGCTTGATTTGGCTCTTTATGTTCGCCACGTCATTGTCTCTTATCGTTAGTTCTAATAGATCGTCAGCAGGTATCCGGTAAGAAACATGCCACGGCACGACTCTTTAAGATACGCAAGTTCCTAAGGTTAGCAACGGGACGCGAAGATGCGGCGTGAGACTCCGAGTTTCTATATTGGAATCAACGACTTTAGAGCCAACTAAATTGACTTCTCATTGGTACCTTGCAGTTGAACATGGACCTCACACAGATACGCAACTTCTCAATCATTGCGCATATTGATCACGGGAAATCCACTCTTTCCGACCGGATTCTTGAAATCACTGGCGCAGTAGAGGCGAGGTCGATGCGCGCTCAATACCTAGACTCAATGGATCTTGAACGAGAGCGTGGCATCACCATCAAGGCTCAAAACGTAAGAGTTCAATGGAACGACCACACCCTCCATTTAATTGACACCCCCGGTCATGTCGACTTCGGCTACGAAGTAAGTCGATCCCTCGCAGCATGCGAGGGCGTGGTGTTACTCGTAGACGCTGCCCAAGGCATCGAAGCGCAGACCTTAGCCAATTGCTATCTAGCCTTGGAAAATGATCTCGAGATTGTGCCGGTTCTCAACAAAATCGACCTTCCTGCAGCAGATCCAGATCTCTACGCATCAGAAATAGAAAACGTTTTAGGACTACCCGCCGAAGAGGTCTTGCAAATATCTGCGAAAACCGGAGAAGGAATTCCCGAACTTCTTGATGCGATAGTTGACCGCATCCCCGCCCCCGAGGGTGACGCGGACAGCCCCCTTCAGGCCCTCATCTTCGACTCCCATTTCGATCAGTACCGCGGGGTCATCTCTTCAATTCGGATCGTCAACGGGCAGATCAAAACGAACGACAAATTGCGCTTTATGCAAACCAACGGCAGTCACGACGCCGAAGAGATAGGGGTACGTTCACCATCCGCCACACCCGTAGAAGGGCTCGGCCCCGGCGAGGTCGGCTACTTGATTGCCAGCATCAAAGATGTCGGACAGGCCAAATCGGGCGAAACTGTGACGAACGCTTCGAAACCAGCCACTCAACCACTCGAAGGGTATGAAGATCCTAAGCCCATGGTCTTTTGCGGTCTGTATCCCGTGGAAGGAGACGAGTATCCGGACCTGCGTGAGGCTCTACAAAAACTGAAGCTCAACGATGCGTCGGTCACCTTCGAGCCAGAAACATCTGGTGCCTTGGGGTTCGGTTTTCGATGCGGCTTTCTAGGGCTTCTGCACATGGAGATTGTGAGAGAGCGACTAGAACGAGAATTCGATTTGTCTCTCATCGCCACCGCTCCATCGGTTGCCTACAAAGTCACGACTGACGACGGAAATATTATTGAGATAGATAACCCGTCAGAACTCCCAGATATGAGTGCAGTGGCCCAAATTGAAGAGCCGATGCTCCGAATCGGTATTCTCACGCCGTCTGACTACACGGGAACCGTCATGGAGCTATGTCAGGGCCGTCGAGGAAGCATGGACCGCATGGAATACCTATCGCCTGAACGGGTCGAACTCCACTATCAAATTCCGCTGGCCGAAGTCGTTACCGACTTCTTCGATCAACTGAAAAGCAGAACGCAAGGCTACGCAAGCCTCGACTATGAACCGTCTGGCTATCAGGTCAACAAACTCGTCAAAGTTGACGTGCTGCTAAACGGTGACCCTGTCGACGCGTTCTCAACAATCGTCCATACCGATGCCGCCTACGACTACGGCAGGCGAATGGCTGAAAAACTCCAAGAGCTAATACCTCGTCAAATGTTCGACGTGCCAATCCAGGCAGCTATTGGCGGCAGAATAATTGCCCGAGAAACAGTAAAAGCAAAACGTAAAGATGTTCTAGCGAAATGCTACGGCGGGGATATCACCCGAAAGCGAAAACTCTTAGAGCAGCAGAAAAAGGGAAAGAAAAAAATGAAGGCAATCGGCCGTGTCGAAGTACCCAACGAGGCCTTTGTTTCCGCTCTTAAACTGGACGACTAACTTTGCAGACGCTCGAAATCTGCATGAAGATCGCAGAAAGAACGTAGTATTTACATACTTCATTATCGCTGCCAAGCAACTAGGAGCGGACGTGGACGAACGCAAAGCCACAGTGCTAAGAGCAGTTGTGGAAAGTTTCATAGACACAGCCCTCCCTGTTGGGTCTCGAGCAGTATCTGACCGAGCGGACCTAGACGTATCCGCTGCCACGATCCGCAACGATATGGCCAGCCTCGAAGCAGACGGATATTTGGCTCAGCCCCACACAAGCGCAGGAAGAATACCAACTGACGCAGGCTACAGATATTTCGTCGACAGCCTGGGGCCAGGTCACCTAGAAAAAACCGAAGCACAACAAATCAGTGCCTTCTTTCGTCATGCCCAAGGACAAATTGAGCAACGGCTCGCGGATACCACCCGGTTACTGTCCCAGCTCACCGCCTACGCCGCCGTCGTGGTGGGTCCCGCTCACGACGCAACAACAGTGCGCTCAGCTCAACTAGTTGATCTTGGTTCCGGACGGCTCTTATTTGTAATTGTCACCTCTTCAGGGTCGATCGAAAGGTCAATGATCGAACTTGTAAGTGGCGAAGAAATCGACCCTGCCCATCTGCGCGTTGCCTCCGATGCACTCAACGACGCTTTCGTAGGTTCGTCCCTTGGTAGCGTCCCCAAGTTGCCCTTGATGGGTCAACCCGAGGTTGACGAGCTGCTCGCCACCACGCTGGCATCAATTTCACCAACATCGACCCACGTAGGTGACCTATACGTCGGAGGAGCCGCGAATATGGCCGGCCAATTTGACGCAGTCTCAACTGTCAAATCGGTTTTAGCTGTCCTAGAAGAGCAACTACTAGTAGTCGGACTGCTGGGCAACCTTGTTGAACGAGGTCTCACCGTCGCTATTGGAGCAGAAACCGGAGTTGCTCCATTGTCAGAATGTGCAGTAGTGGTAGCGCCATACAACGTGGACGGCGAACAGGTAGGTAGCATTGGGCTCCTAGGGCCGACTCGGATGGACTACCCCAAAGCTATGGCTGCGGTGCATGTAGTGAGCAACCGTCTCGGGAAGTCCCTAGGCGAGGCACACGAGGACTGAACAATCTCATGGCAACTGATTACTACGAGTTGTTAGGAGTTAACCGCGAAGCGACTGCCGACGACCTTAAGCGCGCATACAGAAAATTAGCTCGGGAATATCACCCTGACACCAACCCCGGTGATGCCGCAGCAGAAGCAAAATTTAAAGAGATCAGCGAAGCATACGCGGTGCTCTCTGATCACGAAGCGCGCGCTCGTTATGACCAATTTGGACACGACGGTCTGCGCGGAGGAGGAACGGGAGGGGATCCTTTCAACTTCGACCTCAGCGACATCTTCGAAAACTTCTTCGGAGGGAACCCATTCGGAGGAGCGCGAGCGCGGCGACCAGCGGGACCTCCACCTGGCGAGGACCAAGAGCTGGTGCTAGATCTTGCTTTCGAAGAGGCGATCTTTGGAGTGGACAAGAAAGTCGATATCCAAACCGCTGTTGCATGCGAAGATTGCGCTGGCTCCGGCGCCGCTGAAGGTACCTCAGCCGCTCGATGCTCAGACTGTGACGGTCTAGGTCAAATTCGGCAAGTACGTCAAAGCCTTCTCGGACAGATGATGACAACTGGTCAATGTCCCCGTTGTGGCGGACTCGGAGAAGAAATCGCAAACCCCTGTTCGCGTTGCCAAGGACAAGGCAGGAATAGAGACACGATGTCTTACGACGTCCGCGTCCCAGCCGGAGTGGACAGCGGTTCGACACTAAGACTCACCGGCCGCGGCGCTGCCGGACCACGCGGCGGTGCGTCGGGAGATCTTTACGTCCACTTGAGAGTCGCTCCTTCTAACACATTTAAACGCGACGGAGACACTCTCTATGGGGAACTTCCGATCACGATGCTCCAAGCAGCGCTGGGAGCGCGAGTCAACTTCGAAAGTCTTGATGGCCAAGTTGAACTGGCGATTCCGCCCGGGACCCAACCAGGGGAGATCTTTCGGCTACGGGATCATGGTGTCCCACGTTTGGAAGGACGAGGACGCGGAAGAGGCGATCTGATTTTGTCAGTAGTTGTCCAAATACCATCGAAGCTCTCTAAAGATGAAGAGCAAAAGCTCCGAAACGTTGCTGAGACGCGTGGAGAAAACGTCGCCGATCCCAGCGACCGAACGGTGTTGGGAAAAATTCGATCGGCGTTCCAGTAGGCGCATGGGAACACCCCCCGATGGCACTCACGGGCCACACGTATTCGTCGCCAATCTCGAGAATCCCCTACTTGAAGACAAGGACCAGCATCATTTCGAACGTGTGCTTCGGTTACGACCTGGTTCGCCGATCACAATTAGCGACAGCACAGGTCGGTGGCGTGAAGCAATCTTTAATAGTGACATTGAGATCACCGGTGAGATTATTTTTGTGCCGCCACCGGCGACGCTAATAGTGATTGGTTTCGTCGTGCCGAAAGGCGACCGACCCAGTTGGATCGTCCAGAAGCTAACTGAACTAGGCGTTGACGAAATTCACTTGCTCTCCTCTAAGAGATCTGTCGTTCATTGGAACAGAGAAAAAGCAAAAGCTCAGCAGGAACGACTTACCCGAATCGCCAAGGAAGCAGCGATGCAGTCCCGTCAAGTGCGTGTTCCCCAAATCACGCATATCCGATCTGTTGGTGAAGCGGCCGCGCAATCTAGCGCAGTACTTGCGCACCGCAACGGTTGCCCGGTGACCCTCGAACACCCTGTTATCTACATAGGTCCAGAAGGCGGTTGGGAACAATCTGAACTGGATCAAAAAAACACGATCAACTTGGGCTCCTCCGTCCTTCGGTCCGAGACAGCTGCTATTGCAGCCGGTGCAGCGTTGTCGTTGTTGCGCCAAGACGTATTGGACAACCACTCTCCGTGAACTATGGTCACTCTTATCGAAAAGGCGATCGGGGGTGTGAATGTCTGATATGGGTTTCAAAGAAGAACAAATTCACGCCGAGAACTACAGCCTCAAAGTTGGTGAACGCCTGCGGCTTGTACGCCGCCAAAAGAGGATGTCGTTACAAGAGGTAGAAGCCGAATCCGACTACGAATTTAAAGCATCAGTTCTAGGAGCATATGAACGAGGTGAGCGTGCAATATCTGTGCCTCGCCTATCTAGGCTCGCAGGTTTCTATGAAGTATCGGTCGGTCAGCTACTGCCAAAAGGTGATGGTGTCAGCGACGACTCTTCGACAAGCCTTGACCAACAGGTGACTATCGACCTGGGTCGTTTGGCCCGCGTGCCCGGTGTTGAGGCTGCTGTCTTAGCTCGGTTCCTGACGATGATTCAGGGGCAACGACGCGAATTTAACGGCTCTTCGCTAACCATACGACGAGACGACCTAAGAACGATCGCCTGCATTCTTGACGCAACAATTGACGATGTATCCGATCGATTAGATGAACTCGGCGTACGGCTCGGCCGATAAATCAGACCGAGTGCTTAATCAGTTCTTGGCTGAATCAGATGTCTTCTACATCACTGGAATTTCGTGGAATGCCGATCAACCGTTTTTCCGCATGCAGTCGAAGAGTTCGCGTACTTCAGAGCTGTTTTCGGCGACCGCCATCGAAATGCGGTTTCGCGTTGCTTCCGGTGAACCCCGAGTTTGTGTTGGAAGGGTCGAACGAACGAAAAGTGGGCCAGTGCTTAAGGAATGTTGGTCACCGGCGACAAAGGCCAAACGGTGCGACGCGTGCCAAAAGATAGAGAACATAACAGCAGCGAATATGCACCAATCACATCGCATGGGACGTCATCGGGTCGACTCGGAAATGGTGAAGTATCTCTCGTGCCCGCATCGTTTATACCTCGCGATATTTCGTGACGGCTCAAGCAAGGTAGGCACGACGAGAGGGACTACCGGCGATAACAGGCTTCTGGAGCAAGGCGCTTGGTTAGCTAACTATGTTGCGTTAGTCGATGACGGCTTCGCAGTCAGGGAGTTAGAGGACCTTGTTAGCCGCGAATTGGGACTGAGCCAGGCTGTAGACACGAGAAAAAAATATGGTGGGCACCTGCGACCTTTGCCAAACCGAGAACTCGCTGAACGCTTAGACTTACTGGTGGAAGCGTGCGAAAATCTCATCAAGCGCCAAGCGAGCGCGAGTCCCTCCGTTCTCAAGGAGCGATGGTCTAATCCCCATAGCGGCAGCGGTCTTTGGGCAGGGCTTTCTGCATACCCGGCTTCGCTTGCGCAGGGAAGCCACGCCTTCACGATTCGCTCAATGGTTGGACGACTCGCTGCGTGCACCAGAGAAGGTTTTAAGGAAACCTTTCTTATCGACACACAGGAGCTTTTGGCGCTGCCACTTCAGACAGGCGAGTTCGAAATCAGTGAGATCAGCTTGCAAGAAAGCCTGTTCTGATGAGCCGAGCGGTGATGCGCGATCGATTCGGTATATATCTGCACGTTCCTTTTTGTTCAAAGAAGTGCGATTACTGTTCCTTTGCAACTTGGACGGATCGAGACCACCTCGTCGAAGACTACTTGCAGGCCTGCAAAGCCCAGGCGAGAGAAGCCGCCAGTTCAATCAGCTCGATTAGTTCGGTTTTTATTGGAGGTGGCACACCGAACCTTGTGCCAGCGCAGTTATTAATGGATATCTTCGACGGATTACCTTTGCATCCGGACGCAGAGTTCACCGTGGAATGTAACCCAGACCAGGTCACAGCCGACGATCTCGAAATTTATGTGGACCATGGCGTTAATAGGATCAGTCTTGGCGTCCAGTCAATGGTTCCTCATGTGCTTGGATCGCTCGGAAGAGAACACAACCCTGACAACGTGTACAACTCCGTAGAAATTATCCGAAACGCAGGAATTAAGAATCTAAATTTAGACCTTATCTATGGGGCGCAAGGAGAGACGCTAAAAGATTGGGATCGATCACTTAGCGAAGTGCTAGCGCTGCAACCCGATCACATAAGCGCCTACGCATTAACAGTTGAAGCTGGAACGCCTCTGGCAAAGGCTCCACAACGACACCCCGATGACGACGATCAAGCCGAAAAGTACCTCTTGGCTGACGACCGGATCACTATTGGCGGTTACTCAAACTATGAAATCTCCAACTGGGCCCGCAAGAGCAAAGAATGTCGCCACAACCTTCTGTATTGGAGTCAGGGCGAATACCTCGGTCTTGGTGTAGCCGCCCACAGTCACATCGACCTAAGAAGATTCTGGAGCGTGCGGATCCCCGAAAGATTCATTGCAGCTATCGCAAACGGCGAGTCGGTGGAAGCGGGCTCCGAGCGGTTAGAAGCTGAAAATCGAGAACTCGAAGCTCGCCAACTAGCTCTAAGGCTCCGTGAGGGAGTGCCCGAGATCTACGTTCCTGATGAAGTGCAGCACCTGATGGAGGCAAGCCAGGTAGAAGGAAATCTAAGGTTGAATCTTCAGGGCCGGCTTCTTGCGAACGAAGTAGCTATTCGACTTCGATGAATACTCAAAAACTGTCATTTGCCTAGACTTTTGTTATTGTTCGCATCTAGGTGGACTGCAGTTCGGAGAAGAAAAAATGGTTGGAGTGTCCGATATGAAGAAAGCAATAGCCGTAGCGATTCTTGCAACTAGTCTTCTCGCTGTTTCTTGCGGCGGGAGCGACGACGAAACGACTTCGGAAGAAGTTAATCTCACCGTAGATGCGGCAGCTGATGGTTCTGTTGATCTCTCTAACGTTGAGAGCCAGCTGAGCGAAGTGCTTGAGGAAGTTCAAGCGCTCAAGTCATACTTCAATCAAAATGAAGATGGAAGCGTGTCCTTCACCCCCGCCACAATCCCTGAAGTAAAAAAAGATCGAACCTATGGATTCGCCTTCCCGCTGCCATCAACTATTGAGCCCACCTACACAGGCATCTCAACGGACGAAGCCTCTGAAGACGAAGGAACCCTACTTGCCTCTGCTGGCGGCATATCAGTGCTTCTCTTATGGCGTACAGACGACACCCCACTGACCCCGACTGAATCCGTTGTGGGCTCGTTCCAGGTCCTCCAAGCATCGACCGGAGCAGATTTTGCCTCCTCGGCAGCTGGAGATGAAGGCTTCACCGTCGACGAGCAACAAGCGGCATACGCAACGTTTACTGCAACCGAAGACGGAACAACCATTGGCGTAGCCCTAATTGCCGGATGGACATGCGGGGACAGTGGCCGTTCGTTCGCCTTAACGGTCTCCGGCGCTAGCCAAAGCGCCGTCAACGAATCCTTCTTCGGGCTGGTAGAGGGCTTCGAATGCGGAACGAAATAGCCCGCATGAATTGGCACCGTCGACTTTTCGGGGCGCTTATCGCAACCTTTTTCTTGTTAGCTCCATCCACGGTTGTATGGGCTGATAGCCACGGCGGTCCTCCTGCGGTTCCGGGTCAGGGTGATTCGGGTCCTCCTGCGGTTCCGGGTCAGGGTGATTCGGGTCCTCCTGCGGTTCCGGGTCAGGGTGATTCGGGTCCTCCTGCGGTT